>JDSF01000120.1_pt1 | contig 59816 bp, 80 predicted proteins | sample 199441 | NCBI WGS metagenome assembly JDSF01 (sample SAMN02592751, study PRJNA231836) | bioreactor metagenome | isolation source: continuous culture bioreactor denitrification-DNRA | place: Germany: Bremen
CCTAAAGGAGTATGAGGCACTCTTGTCCTCGACGGGCTCAAGGTCACCCTCTTCAGGCCAGATTACGGGAATCTTCATCTGTATGAAGTTCTCTACTGCTTCCAGGTTAAAGACATACTCTTCATCTGCGAAAGTAATGGATTTTCCACTCTTACCGGCACGAGCTGTACGGCCGATACGGTGGACGTAGTTCTCGAAATCATCAGGAATGTCGTAGTTGACAACCAATTCCAAGTCATCGATCTGTAGCCCACGGGCTGCAACATCAGTTGCAACGAGGAATCGTATCTTCCCTTCTTTCATGCGATCGATTGTCTGTAAGCGTTTGGATTGGGGAAGGTCTCCCATCAGGTACTTGGTGGGGTATCCGTTGAGTGAAAGCCTTTTTTGATACCTCGATGCACCGTGCTTTGGTATTGGTGAACACCAGACAGTTTTCAGGATTCTCTTTCTTCAGGAGTTGCAGAAAGAGGGAGAACTTCTCATTTTTCGCAACATGAAACAATTCCTGGGTGATTGCATTAACGGTAATCTCCTCAGGATTGACTTCAATTTCTGCTGGTTCGTTCATGAACGACCAGGCAAGGTTGCGAACCTTGGTGCTGAGCGTTGCTGAGAACAACATGGTCTGTCGCTCTGTGCAATCACGAAGCAAGCTGAACATCTTCTGGATATCTGGATAGAAACCCATATCGAACATTCGGTCGGCTTCATCAACAACAAAGATGTCAAATTCTCGAAAGTCGATCTTATGCATCTTCTGGTAGTCAAGAATACGTCCAGGGGTACAGACAAAGATATCGCAGCCCTTTTCCAGGATTTCATCCTGTTTTCCGTATCCGACACCACCAAAAAAACTTCCGATGGTGAGGTCTTCGATACCTGATCCCAAGAGGATGGTATCTTCCTCAATCTGTACAGCCAATTCACGGGTTGGAGCAACAATCAATGCCTTCGGTTTGCCCTTTCCAGCCTTAATGGCTTGGACAAACGATTCAAGAATCGTCAACACATACACTGCGGTTTTTCCGCTTCCAGTCATTGACTGGACCATGACATCGCGACGGGAAAGGCTTGTGGGGAGTACTTTTTTCCTGTACGTCGGTACAGTCATTAAAGCCTGCAGTCTTGATGCCTTTGAGCACTTGCTCACTTAAGGGTAATTCGGTAAATTTCATTCGTTCTATATTTCGCCTTTATAAGTAATTGCAGTATTCGCAATAAGAGAGGTTCTTTTACAAACCTTACTCTAGTAAGATAGAGGAAATTAAAAGCCTTGTCCACCTCTGCTAAAAAAGTGAACAGGATAATCTCGTTGAAACATCACAACTAATTTAAGGTTGTGATTTTTTGTATGCAAATCTGATATGAACAACCAAGGTGTAGAATCTTCCCATCCATGGAGGGAGAAATACTCAATCCTCCAACTCCCACTGCCGGACAAGACTACTGATCTCATTGGTAAATGGAAAGGTCTTTCCAACGACGTTTCCATTAACCTGTGAAACAGGCATTGCAGCCATGCTGGTCGCTGAGATGAATAGCTCATCATAGAACCCAGCAACCACTTGTTTCACTGAAGGGGAATCATATACCAATTGCAAACCTAGCTGGTTTGCAGCCTTGATTACTCGATCACGGGTGATACCAAGGAGGACCTTCTCATCTTGGGCGGTATAGATTCTCCCGTCCTTGATCGCAAAAAAAAGTTGGAACGTGTTCCCTCTAGGATTTTCTGTTCCTCGTCAACCATGAGTGCTTCAAAGCAACCCTGTCTTCTGGCTTCTTCCAAGGCTAGATAGTTCAGCAGGAGATTCCCGGTCTTTGCTCCAGGAAGCAAACGCTCCCCTTCATAAGTGAGTGCCTTTACTCCTTCAGTATAGAAGGAATCGGGGTAGGACAGGATTTCACTCGTGGTGATGAACAGTTGTGGTTGCTTGCCTCCATAGATCTGAATTCTCAGCGAGGCCCTCTCTACCAGGTCCACCTCGATCAAAGCATTGACCCAGGAAGCAATCTCTTCCCGACTGAACGGATAAACAAGATGTATAAGTTTTGCAGAAGTCTCAAGTCGTAGAAGGTGGTCCTGTAGATGCACTGGGTGTGCTTGGATAACCCTTAGGGACTCATACACGTAGAACCCTGATTGCACTTCTCTGAGAGTAACAGGTATCACTGCTTCACTCTGTAATATGATCTTTCCGTTGTAAACGGCATGTTCTCCAACCATTCGTTTTATTTCTCCTAGGGGTACTTGATCAATTCACGGGGCTTGCTCCCATTGGGAGGACCAACATACCCCAACTCTTCCATCTGCTCAACCATTCGGGCAGCTCGGTTGTATCCAATCTTCAAACGTCTCTGCAGGTAGGAGGCCGAAGCACACTTGCGTTCAACCACAATTGCAAGGGCCCTATCCATCAACTCCTCATCATCGTTTGAATCTGTACTATCATCATCGCTGCTTTCACTTGCCTTTGGTTCATCGTCCTCAAAGAACGACTCATCGATATACTCAGGCTCGCCTTGTGAACTGACGAATGCTACCACCTGCTCCACTTCATTGTCACTAAGGAATGAACCCTGTATTCGCTCGGTTGCCGGGCTACTGCTCGACATGTAGAGCATGTCGCCCTTTCCAAGCAATTTATCTGCACCCGGTTCATCAAGGATAATGCGGCTATCGGTTGAGCTCGTGACAGCAAAGGCAACACGGGTAGGAATATTGTTCTTGATCACACCGGTTATAACATCAACAGAGGGCCGCTGGGTTGCAAGAACCAAATGGATGCCTACTGCACGGCTCATGGCTGCAAGACGGCTGACCTTGCTCTCCATATCCTTTCCAACGAGATGCATCAAATCAGCAAATTCATCGATGACCACCAGAATATAGGGGAGTTTCTCGCGCGCGAGACGGCTGCTTTCAATTCTCTCGTTGTATCCAATGATATTCCTGACACTCAAGGCCTGCAGTAATTTGTATCGTCTATCCATCTCATAGAGGCAGAAATCAAGTGCCTTCAGTGTTTTCTTTGCATCAGTGATGACCGGAGTGAGAAGATGGGGAATTCCATTGTAAATATTCAATTCTACAATTTTTGGATCAACAAGAATCATCCTGACCTGTTTGGGACTCCTTCTGAACAACACTGAACAGATCAAGGAGTTCACACAGACACTCTTACCACTTCCAGTACTACCAGCAATTAGAAGATGGGGTGCCTTGATCACATCAACAACCACAGGATCTCCCATCAAGCTGCGTCCCAAGACCATAGGAATACCCAATGATGCAGTTAATGACGGAAGTATTTCGCGGAAGCCGATGATATCCCGCTTGAGATTGGGAATCTCAACGCCTACAGCAGATTTCCCAGGAATCGGTGCCACGATACGGACTTGGGTGGCTGCAAGGGCGAGGGCAATATTGTCCGAAAGATTTACGATTGAGTTCACCCGCACACCCGGGGCAGGAAGTAACTCGAACATGGTAACAGTGGGACCACGTACAATATTGGTCAATTCAGCGATAATATTAAACTGTTCGAGAGTAGCAACCAGGAGCTTCCCTTGGTTGACCGTCTGTTCGTCAACCACATCACCTATCTGTGGATACGTAACCAAGATGGATTCATCAGGATATTGATAGGTTATTCGCTTTCGGTTGATCAGGCGCTTCCCTCATTTTTGGAGGAAAGGCCTCCTACCCCGCTCGCACTTTCCAGGGGATCTTCCTCATGCTCAGGGCTTTCAGCTTTTACAACCTCCCCTTCCAGTATGCCGCCATTTGTTGGCTGAGCGGTACTCTTGGGAGCGAAGCCAGGTTCTGATGGCACCTCTTGTTTGGGGGGGGTGAACTCTGTCTTTGGTTGGTTAGGTCGGAAGAAGGGATCATTCACCTGTTGGTTGGGAGCAGGCTGCTCCTTCTCTTTTGGTTCATACTGGACCGAGAGAATCCGCTCCCTGATATTCATATGCTGAGAAGACTTGGATGAAGGAGCTTCTTTCTTCCCTTGTTCCTCTTCCACGGCCTGCGCGAGCATGCTCTTTACTTTTCCTTGCGGTTCATTCCTCCGTGCATTGTTCTTCCTGGGTGCCTTCCCTACTGCCTCCAGTGCACCCTGCAGAAAACCTGAGAGTTGAACAGGTTCTTTCCTATGCTTCTCCTCTACTTTTGGTTGGGGATGCGTTTCTGCTTCTTTTTTTTCTGTGCTTCCAGCTCTCTCTGTTTTCTCTCTAGGTAGGTTAATCCATTATTTCGTTTTCGCTCTTCTCCCAGCGTATGCAACGCCCCAATGCTAACCTTTCCCACCTGCATCTCTTTCACCGCAATGGTATCCTCCTGCGGAGTCTTCCTGTCAACAGAGGTATGCTTTTTTTTGACAAGCTTTCCAGGGAAGGCACCTCTGCAATGGGAGGAAAAGCTACCTTTTGGTCAGCAAAACTGGTTCCTTCGATGACCTCTTCAGCCGCAACAGGTTTCTTGTTGAGGGTAATGGTTTCCTCTTCATCCTCTACTGGACCCTGCCCCTTCGAACCATGATTTTTTCTTTTTTTCCACCCTTCTCCTCTTGAGTCTGGAGCCGTTCGTTTCTTGCAGTCTTGAATCGTTTCATTCCATCCCCAATCAAGGTGAGAATGACAAAAAAGTGCCATTTCTGCAAAAAAATACAAGGACCACACGGAAAGAAGCACTACGAAGGTCTTGCGGGATGGTTCGTATCACGAGCGGAAGAGTACTTCCCTGCATCAGATGACTAAGGGTGTAAAGTGTATAGCCATAATGCCGGTAAGGGGGGGATCAATACATAGAGGAAGCGATTTCGTGCTCTGAAGGTGAAAATCATAATCGTCCACAGACCAAGTAGAACCGCAAGAGGGATGAGAGAGAGGGGGGCAGGAGGAACAGTAAAGGAGAAAGTCCGATTCAGAAGGGAGTTGGCCCAAGTAAAGATACTGAGTTCAATTCCGAAAAGCGGTAAAACTTCCAGAGCACCTACAAATAGCGTCAAGAGGAGGCAAACCACCCCTACTACAAGAGAAACTTTTCCACGGCTTTCCTTCACAACTCGCTCCTTTCTAGGTAAACACCCTTGCCTTCAGATGGTATCAAATCTTTGTAAGAACGCAAAGCGTACGATTTGCATCCAATTGGGGAACCGCAAGAGGGATGAACTCAGCACTCCACTGGCTTTTACATTGTGATGAAACCTGGATCAGTTCTGTTTCAACCTGTTCTGCCACACCTTTGTATGCACAGATTACACCACCATCGCTCAGTATAGGATCTACATCATCGAGAATTTCCACCAAAGGCCGAAAAGCCTGAACGTAATTACATCGAACTTCTGGCGTACCTGCTTCAAGTCCTGGGAGATAATCTGTACCCGAGGGAAAAGACCGGTTGCTACAAGGGCATTTCGCAAAAAAATTCACCCGTCGCTCCATCCGCTCCACCAAGGTGAAGGAATAGTCTTTCAGAGCTATGGAAAGAGGAATCCCCGGTAGGCCTGCCCCTGAACCAAGATCTGCAAAGGATGGGCTCTCATACTTCCGGGCAAGCTCACTGATCTTCCCTACTGCCGAAAGACTGTCAAAGATATGCCGAATGACCAAATCATTTCCTTCAGCACCAACCAACTTGTAAACAGGGTTGAAGAGTTCCACCTCGGCTATATACCGCTGCAGTTGCTGCATCTGCTCAGAGGAAAATGAAAGGTGCATTGCCTCAAGCCTTCCTCGATCAAGGCCGCATACTTACCGCTCACGTTTTCCTCCCCTGTCCAGATGAACGATCAAGAGGGCAATATCACTGTTGCGCACTCCGCTGATCCGGGAAGCCTGCCCCACTGAAATGGGCATTACTTTTTTGAGCTTCTCCTTGCCCTCCGCACTTAAGCCATCCAATGCATCATAGTCAAAATCCTGACTGATATGGAGACTCTCCAGTTTCTCAAATCGGTTGATCTGTCGCTCCTGGCGGTTAATATAGCCTTCATATTTCACATCCAGTTCCACTTGGTACCGGATAGGCTCCTCAAAGGCAGAGAGTTCAGGAATAGTTTCTTGCAAGCTTGCCATCGTAACCTCAGGCATCTTAAGTGCCTGTATTGCACTCTTATCGGCTACCTTACGCTGACGAAGCAGATCCTTCACCGTTTCCATCTTCTCCATCTTCTGCTGAAGACGGGAGAGGCTCTCTTCAGACTGTAAACCTACACGGAACCCTTTCTCGGTAAGGCGTTGGTCACAGCTGTCATGCCGGAGGTTGAGACGATATTCCGCTCTACTGGTGAACATACGGTAGGGTTCTTTGGTCCCCATTGTTACCAGGTCATCGATAAGGACCCCCGTGTAGGCTTCATTACGACTGAGTACCAAAGGCTGTTCTCCTTTGAGCTTCTGCGCTGCATTGATTCCTGCCATCAATCCCTGGCAGGCTGCTTCCTCGTATCCACTGGTACCGTTTGTCTGTCCAGCGATGAACAGATTCTCAACCAGCTTACTCTCCAAGGAAGGGAAAAGCGCTTGTGGATCGATGAAATCATATTCTACAGCATAGGCTGGACGCATAATCTGGGCATGCTCCAAGCCAGCAATGCTGTGCACAAAGTCCCATTGCACATCTTCAGGAAGGGAGGAAGAGATACCATTAAGATACATCTCCTCAGTCCCGATACCCTCCGGTTCCACGAAAATCTGATGTCTGTCTCGGTCAGGGAATCGCACCACCTTATCTTCAATCGAAGGGCAATAGCGAGGACCGGTACCAACAATCTTTCCACCATAGAGAGGGGAACGATGGATATTATCCTGGATGATTGCATGGGTCTTCTCATTGGTCCATGTAATGTAACAAGGAACCTGGGGTCTGTTGATGCTGTCATAATCGAAACTGAAGGGCATCATAAGCTCTTCCCCATCCTGTATTTCCATCTTGTCGAAATCCAGGGAGGATTTGCGGACCCTCGCAGGGGTGCCTGTCTTCAAACGCCCAACCGGAAAACCCTTTTTCCTGAGATTGGTACCCAGTCCAATGGCAGCCGGCTCGTCCAAACGACCATTGGGGGCATCATATTCACCTATGAAGATTCTTCCTTCCATGAACGTTCCGGTGGTAAGGACAACTACCTTTGCGGAGATGGTATGCCGTCTCTCGGTGATTACCCCTACTAGGCGCTTGCCGGTTGAATCGAGCAGGAGGTCAACAACCGTGTCCATGAACAAGGAAAGGTTGTGTTCACTTTCCAGCGTCTCCTTTGCGAGCCTTGCATAGGTGAACTTATCTGCCTGGGCACGAGGAGCCTGTACAGCCGGACCGCGTCTCCTGTTGAGTATGCGATACTGTATCATAGAGTGGTCTATCAAGTGAGCCATCTCACCACCAAGGGCATCAACTTCCCTGACGATATTCCCCTTGGAGAGCCCACCGATTGCCGGATTGCACGACAAACGCCCGATTGCATCAAGGTTCTGGGTGATCAAGAGCGTCTTGTATCCTATTCTGGAGAGGGCCAAGGATGCCTCAATACCGGCATGCCCTCCTCCCACTACTATTGCATCATAATCCATATATTATTTTCCTACACAAAATCCACTGAAGATTGTCTCAAGAATATCGGAGGGAGTTACCTCTCCGGTCAACTGACCAAGATTGTCCAACGCCTCTCCCAACTCAACGGCTGTGATATCCAATGGGATATCCTCATCCACTAATTCGAGCGCTCGGCCAAGCGCCACTTCGCTTGCATTCAAGAGTTGGTATTGCCGCTCCGATTCAATAATCAAGAGTTCATCGCCGCTGACAGAGAAACCACTGGTCAGCCGCGTGGAGATCTCATGGAGCAAACGATCCACGCCTTCCCCACTTTGGGCGCTGATAGCAAGTTTCCCTTTGGGGGGGGCTTTGCAAGATCACTCTTGTTGTAGACCACCAAGGTACGTTCATCCTCTTCAGGTACGTGACCCATCATAGTGCTGTCAACAAGAAATACTACTAGATCTGCCTGTCCGATAAGGCGCTCGGTTCGTTTTATGCCTTCACTCTCAATACTATCAGAGCTTTCCCTGAGTCCAGCTGTATCGTACAACCGAATCGGGATACCCTCGATTGAGAGATCGGCTTCAATATAATCACGGGTGGTTCCCTTTACTGGACTAACTATGGAGCGTTCCTGTTTCAGAAGCAAATTGAACAGAGAGCTCTTTCCTGCATTGGTAGAACCGGCAAGCACAATTCTGGCTCCACTCTTGTATAGCTTGCCTACATGGTAGGTCTCTGAAAGATAGTGGAGCTGTTTTATCAAATCAACAAGCCTTGCACGAGGGAATACAAATTCATCCAATTCATCCTCTGCATAATCGAGTTGGACCTCGACGGCAGCCATGACCTGCATTAACTGCTGCTTGAGGGAACTAATCCGATCTTTCAAGCTTCCTTCAAGCCTTCCCAAGGCAAGAGCCTGGAGCGTTCACTCTGACTTACGACCAATTCCTGGACAGCCTCAGCTTGGGTCAGGTCCAACCGGCCATGCAAGAACGCACGGAAGGTGAATTCACCACCTTCTGCACTACGCATACCCAATTGTGAAAACAGTGATAAAATTTCCTTGATCACAGCAAGTGAACCATGACAAGAAAATTCCAGAGCTTCCTCAAGGGTATACCCGTGTCCTTCCGTATATACGGCAGCAACAACCTCATCAATTTTTCTCCCTGCTTCATCCTGCAGGTAGCCATGTACCAAGGTGGCATTACCAGCCTCTTTTAGGCTTTAGGCCTGGAAAATCGGGTTGCGAGCAATGCCCTACACCCTTCTCCGCTCACCCTTATGACCGCTAACGCGCTCTGTGCCCATGGGGTGGCAAGGGCATAGATGATATCGTCGGTTACATACTCTCTCATAGGAGTAAGTATACTGTTTTGCACGGTATGCTTGCAACACAAGCGGCCCTCTGGCTATGATGCACCCATGAAAACAGCAGCACAGCAAAGGAGCCGGATGAACAAGGCAATCCGTACCTTCTTCGACGGACGTTCCTACACTGAAGTCGACACCCCTATTCTCAGCCCTACCCTTATACCTGAGGCTACTATAGAGAACTTCTCCACACGGTTTGAAAACCCCTTCCTTCCTTCCAAGGACTTATATCTGGTGCCTTCTCCTGAAATTTTCATGAAACAACTCATCGCAGAGGGTCTTGGCAGCATCTACCAGATCAGCCATTGCTTCAGGAACAGTGAACAGTTGGGCCATATCCACAATATTGAGTTCTCCATGCTTGAGTACTATACCGTAGGAGCTGACGAACAAGACTCCATTACCCTGAGTGAGGATCTTATTGCCTCACTACTGAGCGAGGATAGCCCTGAAGACCTCAGGCCTCCCTTCAGGAGAATGACAGTTGAAGAGGCAATGCTCACCTATGCAGGAGTAGACCTGAAGAGGCACCAACGACAAAGCTCACTTGCCAAGGAAGCACAGAGACTGGGACTTTCTCTTCCCCCCGGGCCTGAGAGCTGGGAAGACACGTTCAACAGGATTTTCCTCACCTTCGTTGAACCTAATCTTCCCCAGGACCGCCCGTTGGTACTTGAACAGTACCCGAGGCAAATTGCCTGCCTTGCCAAGGCTGACGGACTCTACCGTCGTAGATGGGAGCTGTATATCCGAGGTGTAGAGATTGCCAACTGCTATGATGAAGAGAGGGCAGAGAATACCATCTCGGCCTACTACCAAAGTGAATATGCAAAACTGGTGGAAAACAGGATGGATAGTGGCTCAGTCATCCCCGACACTGACCCCTCTCTTGCCCATACCTTCGCCTCAATGCCCCAGTGCTCTGGTGTTGCCATGGGCCTTGATCGCCTGTTGATGTTGCTCATGGATAAAATGAGTCTGCAGGGGGGGGTGATTCTTTTTCCGCTTTCTGATATGCTGAGGAATGGCAATACGCGTAATTTGTAACAATACGAGGTAATACACATGATTAAAGCAGGCCAAATCGATAAGGGAACCGCCTTATTGATCAAAGGACAACCCTTTGTGGTCGTTGACCGAGAGTTCGTGAATCCCGGGAAAGGCTCCGCCTTCGTACGACTGAAGATGAAGAGCCCCTCAACAGGCCAGACCTTGAGTGAAACGATGAAGACCCAGGATAATGCTGAGGACATCACTGTAATGGACCGTGACTGTCAGTATCTGTACAACGATGGAGAGCATTTTCATCTTATGATGACTGACACCTTCGAGCAGATTGAAGTACCCATGAGCACATTCCCAGACTATGAGTTTCTCATGAAAGATGGGGAGACCTATCGGTGCACATTCTGGGAAGAGCTGATGCTCGACATCCAGCTTCCCCCCGAAAGTCGTCTATTTGGTAGCAGAGGCTGAAGAGGCCGTAAAGGGTGATACCGTCCAAGGTGCAACCAAGTACGTTACCACGGAAACAGGACTGAAGGTCCGTGTTCCGATTTTCATCAAACAGGGTGAGAAGATCCGCATCAATACCGAAACAAAAGAGTATATCGAGCGAGTCAACAACTAACCACCCTTACTGAAAAGCCCCCCAGGAAATTCTTGGGGGGGGTTTTTATTTGGACAATTCTGTCCTATTCCGACTTTTTCTTGGACAATACATACCTCTTATCTTCTTTGTTTAAAACTGCTTACAGTAAGTTTTTGACTTATCGCACGCGAGCCCGTACACTACAGAAAACACGAACAAAAGGAGTGATTTGTATGAAAGCAAGAAACGTTCTCATCACCGCCATGGTGATCCTCATGTTGTTGCCGGGTGTCCTCTTTGCCCAAGCAGCTGCTGAGGAAACTGATTCAAGTACGATGCGACTCGCTTGGTGGGGCAACCCTACCCGCGATGAACGCACCTACAAGGCCGTCGAAATGTTCGAAGCCAAGAATCCAGGAGTCACCATTGAAACCGAAACAACCGGTTGGAGTGGCTATTGGGACAAGATGAACACCCAGGCAGCCGCAGGAAGTCTTCCTGACCTTATGCAGCATGACTATGCGTACATGCTTCAGTGGGTAGAGAGGAACCAGCTCGCTGATCTTACCCCCCCCTATGTGGACAAGGGAATCATTGACCTCTCCAAGATCAATGACTCCTTCCTTACCGGTGGTATGGTTGACGGGAAATTGTATGGTATCAGCTTGGGTACCAACGCTGTATGTCTGACCTATGATCCTGCAGTTCTCAAGAAGGCAGGCATTTCACAAATCGATAGTGCAAACTGGACTTGGGCAGACTTTGAACGCATTGCCCTGCAGGTGTACAAGAAGACTGGTGTACAGACCATTCCATTCTTCACCACCGATCCAAAGGTTGGTTTCGACAACATGATCCGTCAAACCGGCGCTGCCACCTATGGGGAAACAGGACTCGGTTTTACCGATCCTGCAGCTCTACGTGAATTCTATGCAATCCAGCTCAGACTTCTTGAAGCAGGCGCTCTCATCAAGCCGGAAACAGCTTTTGTGACCGTCAGCCCCGAAGAAGGAGCAATTGCAAAGGGTGAGACTTGGGTTGAATTCATCTGGTCGAACCAGTTTGTATCCACCCAGGCAGCTGCACAGCGCCCACTCGAGATTGCAATGCTTCCCAACATCAAGAATGCAAAGGCAAAGGGAACCTTCCTTAAGCCTTCCATGTTCTTCAGCGTTCCAGCTTCCGCTGAGAATCCTGAACTTGCAGCCAAGTTCCTCAATTTCTTTGTCAACAATATTGAAGTCAATGACATGTTGATGGGCGAACGTGGCGTTCCCATTCCTGATGATGTGCGTGAGCACATGGCAACAATGGTTGATCCAATCAACAAGCAGATTTTCGATTACATCGGTCTCGCTTCCAAGAATGCAGGACCGATTGACGCTCCCGATCCGGCAGGCAGCGGTGAATTCCTCAAGATGGTACGTGATGTTACCCAAGAGATTCTCATGAAGCGTATATCCCTCGATGCAGGGGTTGCCAAGATCATGAGCAGAGGAAACGAAATTCTGAAATAAGAGCTACGGTACACTATGGGGAAGACCTGCTCTTGCGGGTCTTCCTCTATAGCCGGAAGGAGCATCCATGAAGCAACTCACATCTCGCAGGCGATCGTTTTTAGACGATCTATCCGGCTATGCCTTCATCAGCCCATGGCTGCTGGGGTTCATAGCCTTTTCCATTATCCCGATCCTCTTCTCCCTCTATTATTCCTTCACCGAATATGACATTCTCGGTGAACCAATTTTCAATGGGCTGGAGAATTTCAGGAGGATGCTAGGCGATGAACTTTTCTGGCAGTCGCTTAAGGTTACCTTCTTCTATGCATTTGTTTCGGTGCCGCTACGCTTACTCTTTGCCTTCTTTGTTGCCATGCTATTCAACCGTGGTACCCGCGCAATCAGGATGTATCAGGCAATCTATTATGTACCTTCCCTGGTCGGAGGCTCAATTGCCATCGCGGTCATGTGGAGAAGACTTTTCATGGCTGATGGAGCACTCAATGCTGCATTGGCAAAAATTGGGATCGTCACCGACATATCCTGGATCGGAGATCCCTCAACTGCAATCTGGACATTGATCCTGCTAGCTGCCTGGCAGTTTGGCTCATCAATGTTGATCTTCCTTGCTGGACTTAGGCAGATCCCCAGAGAACTCTATGAAGCTGCCTCCATCGATGGGGCAAACCCATTGAAGAAATTCACTCATATCACAGTGCCCCAGATTACACCGGTCATCTTCTTCAACCTGGTTATGCAGTTGATCAACGGGTTTACCGTCTTTACCCAAGCCTTTGTGGTATCAGGCGGCTCCGGTGATCCCCTCAACTCAACGCTGGTGTATGCACTCTATCTCTACCAAAGAGCATTCAAGTACTACGACATGGGCTATGGAAGTGCTCTTGCCTGGGTCCTGGTACTGATAATTGGTATTATGACAGGGATAGTATTCAAGACGTCAAATAATTGGGTCTTCTATGAAGCAAAGGAGGGTAAATAAGATGTTGAACCGAAAAAACGAAATATCTTCTCGGCCAAACCATATTCCACATCGTTGTCATCCTCCTCGGATTCCTAATGCTTTATCCGATTCTCTGGATGGTTTCCAATTCATTCAAGACTAATGCTGAAATATTTGGTTCCAGCTCTCTGATACCAAAATCCCTGAGCTTGGAACACTATATTCGAGGTTGGAGGTTCAACAATACGATTACCTTTACAACCTTTTTTCAAGAACTCATTCTACTATACGATCCTCTCAACCTTTGGAGCTGTGCTTGCTTCCAGTTTGGTTGCCTATGGCTTTGCAGGGTACCATTCAGGGGCAGATCATTCTGGTATGCATGCATGTTCCTTACCATGATGATTCCCTATCAGGTAGTCATGGTTCCTCAGTTCATCATCTTTCATAAAATTGGGTGGATCAATTCGTTCAAACCCTTGATCATACCCCAATTTGCGGGTCTCCCTTTCTTTATCTTTCTCATGGTGCAGTTCATCCGGCAGATCCCCTATGAGCTTGATGACTCTGCAAAGATTGACGGGTGTAATCGCTTTATGATCTTTGCGAGGATTCTGTTCCCTTTGATCAAGCCAGCGGTAATCACCAGTACGATCTTCAGCTTCTACTGGAGATGGGATGACTTCCTTGGACCACTGCTCTTTTTTTTGAACAAGCCAAAACTCTTCACCGTTTCTCTGGCCTTGAGGATGTTCAGTGACCCACAGACATCTACTGACTGGTCAGCCATCTTTGCCATGGGAACACTGAGTCTCCTCCCTGTACTGATTATCTTCCTGGCCTTCCAGAAATACATCGTCCAGGGATTGGCTACCACCGGATTGAAGGGTTAGGAGAGTTTCTCTCCTTCGCAGAGCGCAAGAAGGATGATACCTATACCATGGGTATCATCCAGGCGAGGGAGCAGCTGTTCGGCATAGTAATGACGTGAGCAAGAGAACTCCGAACCACGACATACCCCTCTCACATGGCCATCACTATCGATGGCCTTTTTCTTGAGTCCATCGCATGCCTTCACGCATCCTTCCCTGTAGGGTTCTGGGTTCTCATACCACCCGCCACGCACGCCTCTTGAGAAGGCACAAGCCGCCATCGCGGTACAGGAACTTTCCTGGTAAGAAGAACGCATATCCAATACTTGATGAAACATGCCCTCCTCATCCTGATGACGGAGGAATCCTTCACTGAGCGAGCGGAAAAAAAATGTGATCAGCTTCTTCCACTTGGGATGATTTTCTGAGAGCACCATCAGCAGTTCGGAGAGACTGAACAATGCCCATCCATTTCCCCGTCCCCAAGGAATACCTGTGGCAATATTACGCTCAAAATCATAGACATGGCTCATCAAGCCAGCATCTTCCATGTATAGGTATTTGGCAAACCCAAAGAATTGGTTGATTGCATCCTCCAGGAAGGAGTCATCTTTTGCATAGATACTGTAGCGGATGAGGAAAGGAACCGACATGTACAGGTCATCGACCCACATGGTGTTTTCATGGAACTCATGCATAAGGCCGGTTCGGAAGAACGTCCCATCGCTCAAGCGAGGTTGTATCTTGCTGATATAGGTACGAACCACCTCTATGATCTCTTCAAAACCATGAAGCTCATGATCCTTCCCTACCTCCAGGACAGTCGAGGCAAAGGATCCGCAGTCATCAAGACTGTCCAGACTTGTCATCAGGTGATGCACTGCAGTACTGCCTCCAAGGTGTTCCTTGTCCCACATTGCATACGCGTAAGAATCGAGACTGGCTTGTATGTGGTCCTCCAAATACTCTGCAATACGATATGCCAGGGAAGGATCAGAGGAGGAAAGCATCCGCTCTGTTTCAGAGAGTCCATAGAGGGTGACACCAAGAGGATAGTTCCAATGGCCAAACAACGGATTATCATTATACATCCGTAGGTATGTATCATCTCCTTCAAGGTGCCAGAAATCATCTCCATCTGCGGTAGGAAACGGTTTGGTGTATTGGATTGAGAATACATCGGGACGGGAGTCAAATGGACCTGCTATCAGATAGCGATAGGGTGAAGATGCAGGAAGGATTGGATTGAATACCGCTATCTCATCATTGGACTTAGCATCCCTAACCTCCAAGGAGACCGGTGTTTCTATTCTGGCATTGAGCAGGAGGGTATGTCGACCCGATTGCAATTCCAGGGAACCTTCCACAGGAATATCATCAAGAAAGAGTCGTGCATTACTCCTGAAGGTACACCACCTGTCCTCCTCCAAGGTAAAGGATGTGGCCAGTACCGCACATTGGCCTTCCTTCGCATCAGGAAAAACACGTGTAAGTTCTACCGATTCCCCCAGTAATTCAGGACGCTCAGGCTCCCACTGCAAAGAGTGCAAGGTCTCCAAGGAAATACTTTCCAGAAGGGTTTCTTGGGGAACTGAGTAGCACAACCCTTCCATTTCGCCGTAAAAGGAGGGCATAAGGAAGTAATAATCCAGCTTCCCAACAGGTGCCAAACTCACAGCCAAAACCACCACTGGTGTTTTCACAGAGCAAAACCAAATCGTTCAAGCCCTTCTTCATGGGAAGTTCGAATATCTGCTTACTGCGATACCGTTCACTGAAGATATCGCTCTCTCCTGCCAAGGTGCCATTCACATATACCTTGACCGGCCCATAGGGGATGAGAGCAAAACGGAGGGGTGACTCTCCTGTACTTGGATAAACTCCCAGATATAGCTATAGGAACCAAGAGGAGCTGAGGGAAGCAAACTCTGTAGGTCTGCATGGTAGCGGTAATCTTCTCGTCGATAGATTCCTCGTTTTACAAACGGTCGCCAAGTATATTGGCCACCTTCATGTGAAGCAAGATACCGTTCAACGATAGTTTTAGCTGCATCAATTGATGACACGTTTTTTCATATGGCTTGATCCCTCCATGTCTCTAGTATCGTGTTGAAAGGGTGAGGTTGCAAGTGCCAAGGTGGTATCAGGATTGCACTTCGCTGGTACTTCTAGTACTTCATCAATCGCTTTGCAACATGGCAGCCTTTCACGTAGAGAAGGGAGCCCCCTAGCGGAAGCTCCCTTCAAAACCTAGACTAAGTGATTAGCCGATTAGCTCTGCAAGGTCATCCTCAACGGATGAGATTCCGGCAATGCCGAAGTTCTCGACCAACACGCTGGCTACATTCGGTGAGAGGAATGCTGGCAACGTAGGCCCAAGATGGATGTTCTTCACACCCAAGTAGAGCAAGGCAAGTAGTACGATGACAGCTTTCTGCTCATACCAGGCAATGTTGTAGGCAATGGGAAGGTCGTTGATGTCGTCCAATCCAAAGACTTCCTTCAGCTTCAAGCAATAAGTGCCAAGGAGTAGGAGTCATTACACTGACCAGCATCCAATACACGGGGGGGATGCCACCGATATCACCGAGGTTCAGCTTGTTGTAGCGATACTTCGCGCACCCTGCGGTCAGGATTACTGTATCCTTGGGCAGGTTCTTTGCGAACTCAGTGTAGTAGTCCCTGCTCTTGGAGCGGCCGTCACAACCACCCATGACCACGAACTTCTTGATCGCACCACTCTTCACGGCTTCCACTACCTGATCAGCGAGAGCGAAGACCTGCTCATGGGCAAATCCACCGATGATCTCACCTGACTCAATCTGTGTTGGGGCAGGACAGGTCTTTGCAAGTTCAATGATCTCACTAAAGTCCTTCTTGTCCCCAATTTCCCCTGGGATGTGCTTGCAACCAGGGAAACCGGTTGCGCCGGTGGTGTATAGTCGGCTCTTGTACGATACAGAAGGAGGTACGATACAGTTGGTGGTCATCAATATCGGGCCATTGAAGGATTCAAACTCCTTCTTCTGCATCCACCATGCGTTCCCATAGTTGCCATAGAAGTTTGGATACTTCTTGAATGCAGGATAGTAGTGGGCAGGAAGCATCTCAGAGTGGGTGTATACATCAACACCAGTACCCTGGGTCTGCTCAAGCAACATCTCGAGGTCCCTGAGGTCGTGTCCGCTGATCAGAATACCAGGATTCTTGCCAGCACCAATCTTTACCTTTGTCATTTCGGGGTTGCCATAGGTGCCGGTATTTGCGCCATCGAGCAGTGCCATGCCAGCAACGCCCCACTCCCCTGTCTTCAGGGTGAGGGCAACAAGCTCATCAACACGCTTCTCTTCTAGCAGATCAGTCAAGGCACTCTGGAGGAAGGTATCAAGCTCTTCGTTTTCCTTTATCAGGTTGTTCGCATGCTTGGTGTAAGCGCTAATACCTTTCAGGCCATAGGTAATCAATTCCTTCAAGGAGCGTACATCTTCGTTGCTCTCAGCGAGTACCCCTACAGTCTTGGAAAATTCTTCATAGGAAGCAGCATCGGTGTTGTCATAGAGAGCGGCTTCACTCAAACATTCCTTATCGGAGAGCTCTGTGAGCAAACCCTTCTTTGCTTCGATGGTAAGGAGAATTCTCTCAGTCACCTTCTCATCATCAAAGTTTGCGTTGGTGATTGTGGTGAACAGATTATAGGTAACAATGTGATTGACATCCTTGCTGATGGCCTTGTTTTCCCCGCGGAGTCTGGTTGCAACCTGGCTCAGGCCTTTGGTTACATAGATTAAGAGATCCTGCAGATTTGCAGTCTCTGGCTGCTTGCCACATACACCAACTTGCGTACATCCGAAATTACGGGCGGTTTCCTGACATTGGAAACAGAACATCTTGTTGTCCATTTTCTTCTCCTTGTAATGTCAAAAGCTGACTACCAGAAACATCTTGAAACGTTCTGAAGCATAAATTGCGTGTGGTAAATCACTCGGCATCAGAATTGAATCCCCTGTGCCCAGCGTGAACTCTTGGCCATCAATGGTCACAAGTCCTTCTCCGTCCAGGGCAATGACCAGAGCATCCCCGCTGCTAGCGTGAGTGCTGATCTCCTCCCCTTTTTTTTCGAAGGCGAAGAGGGTAAGACTATGATGCTTGTCCTGTGCAAGGGTCTTGCTTACAACCTGTCCTTCCTGATAGGTTACCTGGTCAGCAAAACTCATTACTTCTGATGGTTTGAAATTCTTTATCATCGCAGTCATAACTCCTTTCAAGATTCTCTGTGTCTCTCAGTACATACATCGTATAAAAACAACGTTGTTCCGTATGTTGGAAATCCAACACTTTAAACTTTTTTTTCTGAATCTTGAGTTTCATTACAAAACCTCCTATACTCACCTTCATGAAACACTGGAGGACCCCCCCCTTTTGGGAATCATAGAATTGCTCATGCTCTCTGTAGGCCTTGCAATGGATGCGTTTGCTGTATCCCTCTGCAAGGGACTCAGGATGCGTAGAATCAATTGGTCCCAGGGAACCCTTATTGCGTTCTCCTTCGGATTGTTCCAAGCAGGAATGCCGCTTATTGGATGGTCGCTCGGTCGCCAATTTGAACGATTCATTACACCTGTCGATCATTGGATTGCTTTTATCCTGCTCTTCATCATAGGAGCAAAGATGCTCTATGATTCCATCACAGAAGATCCCACCTGCCCGGTAGAAACAGTGGAACACCTCGATCTCAAAGAACTTCTGCTCCTATCCATCGCAACCAGTATCGATGCCTTGGCAGTTGGGATTACCCTCGCATTTCTGAACACCGATATCATCCTCTCTATCTCCTTGATCGGCATTATCACGTTTATCCTCTCGCTGCTTGCCGTCATCATCGGAAACCACTTTGGTAATCGCCTGCAGAGCAAGGCGGGGATTTTGGGAGGGATAGTGCTTATCCTCATCGGAGGAAAAATCCTACTCTCCCACCTTGGTATTATCGGTTTCTAGGTTTTCACCCTTACCATCATCAGAAGGCTCCCCTCTCTTAACATGTCCCATCAGGAAGAATGCAATCAACATGGAGGCTGAACCATAGAGGAATATTGCTCTAAATCCGAATAAATCAATGAAGGCTCCTGTAATCGGAGGGCTAATGATAGACGCGAGTTGGCTGAAGAAATAGTACAGGCCAGTGTATATACACTGTCTGGTAGGTAGACATCTGCCAGAGCATGGGAAAGCTGTTGGTAACTACCGACACCCAGAATATTCCAAAACCAAAAAAGCAAAGCCCAGAAAGTATATTGGCGCAATGCATCACTCATACCACTAGTGATGGGATCATGCAGAAATACTCCAGCGAGCAGTACAACCAGTATTGCCAGAGAGAGACGAATTGTTTTCTTTCTTCCTACCCGGTGTGCCACAATTCCTGAAGGAATGGCGAACAGAGCATAGGCAATACCTACCATTCCTGCAGCAAGACTCGCTGTGCCACTGCTGGTTCTCAGAATATCCTTGGAATACAAACCGACAAACGGAAGGATTCCCTGATACCCGATGAACCAGAACAACAAAGAAAGCAGAATGAAGAGTGCACTCTTGTCCTGTTCTGCGAAGATGACTTTCAGAGAGTGAAGGATCGGCTCCTTCTTCTCACTCTGCTCAGATGCAGTAGCCTTCCTCTCCTTTACAAAGAAAAAAAGAGAAGCAGTACAGCAATGATGACGAGAACAGAAGAGATGGGGAACGCGAGGATTTCAGTGGTGGGACCACGACCGGGAAGATTGATCGGCACATCCATCAACCGTGCAAGACCGACTGTTCCTACAATGGTGGCAATTCCACCCATGGTATTGATTACACCGTTGGCTTCACTACGAAGGTCTCCGGGTATCAGATCGGGCATGAGAGCAACCACAGGCCCCCTCACCGCTTGTTTGAATAGGTTGAGAACGAACACCAGCAGGATGAGCATCCATAGACTATTCAAGGCTGAAAAGGGTATCAGGCCAAATGCAACAGCTGTTACAGGGAGACAGATGACGATAAACGGCATCCTTCTTCCGATCCTGGTGTGTGTCCTGTCACTAATTGCACTGAATACTGGTATCAGAAATATGGCCAAAATATTATCGAAGGTCATGATTGACCCAATCAGAGCCTTGGACTCTACAAAACGGGACAGAAAAATAGGAACATATGTATCATAGAGAGGGTCCATCAACCCCATGGTGAAAAAAAACCAAGTCCAATCAGAAAGGTGGTCGTGTAGTACCCTTTCAAACCCTTTTTTTGTGCTTTGGCCATCTAAAGACTCCTTGTAACTTTCCAATTGCAATAAGTGTACCATACTTTTTCAAAAGGGCGGTAGGCTTTCCTTGGCTCTGGACGAAATCCCGTGTTTACGGTACACCATGCTCATGCAAACAGTCACTACAAAAGAAGCACTACAGCAACACCTCTCCCTTACTGAAAATGAAATCGCCTTTGATGAACATATAAGCTGTTCCCTCCCTATGAAAATACCCACCTACTTTCTCTCCCTCATAGACCCAGAAGATCCTGATGATCCTCTCCGGCGCCAGGTGGTACCCACAAGAGAGGAGCAGATTCCTGAGCCCAGAGGAACGGTTGACCCCTTGGAGGAAGTCAGGTACAGCGTAACTGACCGTCTTATCCATCGCTATGAAAGCAGAGTTGCCTTCCTTACCACCGATATTTGTCCACTGTATTGCAGGCACTGTTTCCGTCGCCGTTTCACGGGGACTTTCCAAGGGCCTGCAAGTAAAGCCCAGATCAGTGAGGCAGCAACCTATGTAGCAAACCACAAGGAAGTAACAGAGATACTCTTCACCGGGGGTGATGTACTCACCCTCTCTGATACCCGTTTACAGTCCATGATACAAACCTTCAGAAGTAAGCGCCCTGACCTTGTAATCCGACTCTGCTCTAGGATGCCAGCCTCCTATCCTGCACGGATTACAGATTCCCTTATTTCCATGCTGAAGGAGTTCTCAAGCGCCCCATTCTACCTCATGTGCCAGTTCAATCATCCTAGGGAACTCACCCCTCAGGCAATAGAAGCGATAGACCGCTTTGTAGATGCAGGGATTCCTGCAATGAATCAGACAGTATTGCTAAGAGGGGTAAATGATGATGTAGAGGTGCTTGTGGAGCTTTGTAATCGCATGGTTTACAACAGGATCAAACCATACTATCTCTTTCAGGGAGACCTCGTAGAAGGAACTGCTCATTTCCGCGTCCCCATCGAGAAAGGGCTACGTCTGGAAGAACAACTGAGACAGCGTCTCTCCGGCCTTGCCATGCCTGTATATGCAATAGACCTTCCCGAAGGTGGCGGGAAGGTTCCATTGGGGAGAAGTTATTTACTTGGGAAAAACGAACAAGGTGAGTGGATGTTCAAAAAATGCAGAGGGAGTAATCAGGACCTACCCTGATCCAATCAGAGAGGAGCTATACGATCAAGAACATCTTGAATAGCTTTGGTACGGATATCCTGTCGCTGTGATTCATATACCTCTGGTTCCATGAATACTACCTCTTCCTTCTCTTCAAAGGAAGGAACGAGAATTGGTTCCTCACCCTCTTTAAGAGGAGGAGCGGTTTCTTCTACAACTACAGGCTCTGCAACCGGAGCTGCCTCTTCTACAACTACGGGCTCCGCAACCGGAGCTGCCTCTTCTACTACTACGGGCTCATCCACCTGGATTGAAATCTTGGGAGTAGGAATCTTGGGTACAGGTGGGATAAATTTCATTTCAACAAGGTAGTCCTGCACTGCTTTTCTCACCGGCTCTTCCATGGAATCGAGGAGCGAAGGAACTAAGTCCATGACAATATCACTACGATACTGATCATACAGTGCAATCGCCTCCTCCTCACTTACCCCTGGGCTGGGTAGGGTAGCTTGCAACTCTGCAATGTATGTCTCTTTGTTTGCCTCAAGTTGGCTGACAACCTGCGAGACAATCTGGGGAATCATACGGTCAACAAGCTGAGGTACGTAGGAGTCCACTTCCCTAGTCAACTCAGCTCTCATATTCTCTAACTGTGTGGCAACACTGTCCTCAATATTTGACTGCAGATTAACCGCTTCCGCTCTCAGTTCTGCCAAGTTCCTTGCAACATACTCTTCAAGATCACTACGAAGTACACCCTGATATGCTTCTTGATCAACTTTCAGTGTCTCACGGAGGGGTGGAAGTACAAGTGCTTCTAATTGTCCTGCGAGGGAATTAAGAAGCGTTTCATCTTCCAGAATTTGTGCGGCGATGGAATCTTTCAATACTGGCTCAAGCTGCTCTTGCAGCCGGGGCAACAGTTCCCGTGCCAAGGTCTCAGCCTCTGAGACTTCCTCGAGTGTGGGTTTTTTAACCGGAGGGGTAACCTCCATCAAGGGTTGCAACTGCCTATCTTTTGCTTGCTGGAGAATTTCATTGGGCACGCCTGGGCGAAGATACCACATTCCAAGAAAGACGAACGTGGTAACAACAATGGTAATGACCAGCAAATTGATCAGGACGGACTTTTTTTTCATTTCAAACCCTCGTATGGAAAAGATTTCATCGCTGGGATGAAATTCGTAATCCTATGGTATCACAATAGGTTATGATTTGTCGATGAATTACCTTCTTTGAGCGGTGATTACCCAATACCACCACATCCAAACCTTTATCATCGGCCTTTGGAACGATATCCAACTGTGCATATTCCCTCTCTAGAAAACGCCCCAGAGAGAGCCCTTCTCTTCTCCTACAGCGAAAAAAGCGTAAAAAATAGCGGTGCCTTGATAAACAACACATGGTCGCAGAGAGGCTCCAAGCCCATACGCTTAAGCAGTGCAGCATTGAGAATGAGTGCAGGCTTCTGCTGTTCTTTTGCCTCTTGGATCAGACGTTTGCATGCCTCAACCATTTTTGGATGGGTTATCGACTCAAGCTCCTTCAGCCTCATAGGATCGCTGAACACCAGCTTTCCCAATGCTTTTCTGTCTACCTCTCCATCGTTTACGATAGCTTGGCCAAAGGCTTGCCTGAGTGCATCCTTGCTCTCTGCAAGTGCATCATGGCCCAAGGAGTCCACATCAACGACTTGGCAGCCATAGGAAGCAAACACCTCTGCATACTGGTCCTTGCCGGCACAGGCCCTACCGGTCAGTCCAATAACCATCATCAGTGGATATCTCCCCAGTTGTCCCCAACCTCTATACTGGTCTTCAAGGGAATGCTGAGTTTGACAGCTCCTTCCAGAGCCTCATTAACTACTTGCTTTGTCTCTTCCACTTCATCCTCAGGCACTTCGAACACCAGTTCGTCGTGAATCTGCAGCAACAAGGTTGCCTTAAGGCCTTTTTCCTTGATAGAGGCCGAGACACGGAGCATTGCAAGCTTCATGATATCTGCCGCTGTCCCCTGTATTACGGTGTTCACCGCAATACGCTGTGCTTTCGCACGCTCCACGGCACTTCTACTGTTGATCTCGGTAATGGTTCTTACATGACCAAGTAAGGTGGTTACGTAGCCATCCTTCTCTGCACGGCTCCTTGTAGATTCTACAAAGGCCTGGACACCACTATAGCGTTGGAAATATTGATCGATGAATTGCTTTGCCTCACTGTGTGAAATCTTGAGGTCCTTCGCTAGACTATGGGTCCCCATACCGTACATGACACCGAAGTTGATCGTCTTGGCGATCCGGCGTTGGTCGGAGGAAACCTCATCAAGTGGGATATCGAAGATCAAGCTTGCGGTTGAACGGTGTACATCAATACCTTCTTCAAACGCTCGCTTGAGACCAGGATCATCTGCCATATGGGCGAGTACCACAAGCTCAATCTGTGAGTAGTCAGCCGAAAGGAATCGGTGACCTTCCTTTGGAATAAACGCAGAACGGATTCTTCTCCCCTCCTCCGTCCTAACCGGAATGTTCTGGAGGTTGGGGTCCTTGCAAGAGAGTCTTCCTGTTTCAGTGCCTGTCTGGCTGAATGATGGATGGACTCTTCCTGTCTCGGCATTGATCTGCAGGGGAAGCTTATCTATATAGGTACTCTTGAGCTTATTGAGCATCCGATATTGCAGAATCAACGCTACCTCCCGGTAGGTCTCCTGCAAAGGTTCCAGTACTTCAGTTGCAGTGGAAAATCCTGACCGGGTCTTGGCACCGGTAGGAATCTCACGCTCTACAAAAAGGACTTCCTGCAATTGTTGTGGGGAGTTGAGATTGAAGCTATGACCACAGATGGAGAAAATCTCCTCCTTAATGACATCAATCCGTTTTTCAAACTCCTCTGAGAGTGGCTCGATACGACCTCTCTCCAAATGAATACCAGCAAGTTCCATCTTTGCGATGATTAAAAGCAGGGGCATTTCGATGTCATTGAGCAAATCAAGCAATCCTCTTGCCCTGAGTAGTTCATGGAATACCTCATAGAGGCGGAAAGTAACATCTGCATCCTCAGCACCGTAAAATATCACTTGGTCCAAAGGGATGTCACTCAGCAATTTCCCTTTGGGAACAATATCGCTGTAGCGGACTGTCTTGTGCTCTAGATATTTCTCGGCGAGGTAGTCCATATTGAATACCGAGGTACTATCCAGCAGCCATGCGGCGACCATGGTGTCGAAGACAACATGTTTGGGGACCACCCCCCCCAATGTACCAATACCTTGTAGTCATACTTGAAATTCTGCCCGATAAGCGAGAGTTTTCCATTCCCTAGATAGTCAGCGAGGAGGTCTTTCACCTCATCGGAAGGTAATAGTTCCTTTCCCTCATGTACCAAGGAACATAGTAGGCCTTCTCTGCTTCATTGGTGAAGGAAAAACCAATAACCTCTGCAACCATTTCATCAATACTGGTGGTCTCCAGATCGAATGCTACCGGCTTACCTGCCTTCTCATATGATTCAAGCAGTTCAGAAAGCTCTTTGATGGTTGTCACCACCTCATATGAACCGTGCTTTGAGGCCTTCTTCACAGGCTTCTCGGGAAGGAAGGAGGAGGCATTCCCTCCTGAGGCCCTTCCAAGTTCCTTGAGGATGGTTCGCATCCCGATTTCCTGGAACAGGGGAATTGCAGCCTCATAGTCTACATCCTTGACTAAGTACTGCTCGGTGTTGAATGTCTCTACATCAAATAAGTCTCGTCTTAGCACAACCAAGCTTTTACTTAGCAGAGCATTCTCCTTCCCTTCCAATAGCTTCTTCTGTAAGCCTGGAGCAACCAGTTTTATATGTTCATAGATACCGTCAAGGCTACCAAACTGCTGCAAAAGCTTTGCAGCTCCCTTCTCTCCAATTCCTTTTACCCCAGGGATATTATCCGAAGAGTCGCCTAGCAGAGAAAGATAGTCGACAATTTGGGATGGTTTGATCCCAAGCATCTCCTCAACTTCATTGTCTCCCATCAATTGATAGAACTTCTCATTCTTTTTTTTGCAGGTCTCAAGGCAAAGGTGTTTTCATCCACCAGTTGGAGCAAGTCCTTATCACCGGTAAACATGATAGTATCAATCCCATGGCGGGTTGCTTCCTCGCTCAAGGTTGCAATAATGTCGTCAGCCTCGTATCCCTCCATCGTAATGGTGGGAATCTTCATGGCTTTAAGGATGTTGTTGATAATAGGAACTTGACTGTGCAAATCCTCTGGAGCTGCATCCCTAGTTGCTTTATAGGGTTCATACATAATATGGCGGAAGGTCTTCTCCTTCCCGTCCATCGCTACCACGAGGTAGTCTGGTTCGTATTCGCGGATCAACTTAAGAACAGTGGAAAAGAATCCATATACTGCAGATATATTGTTTCCCTGGGTGTCTTGCATCGGATTCCTAAAAAACCCGTAGTAGGAGCGATAGATCAAGCCATAACCATCTATGATATACAGTTTCTTTCGGTCACTGAGAACAGTAGACTCCCTCTTTTTTTTCTCATCCTGCTTAGGAGGTACGGATAGGGGTCTATCCTTAGACTCCTTTTGCAACTTCTCTTGATCAAAATCCTGACTGGAAAACAGTTCATCCATTGTATCCCCCTATGGTTAACGAGAGCATATCATAAGCCACATGGATAGTGTCTGGAAGTTCATCTTCCAGTTTTTGATGGCTTATGTTATGGCTGATATGAGTGAAATAGGCACGCTTGGCACCAATACATTCTACAAAGGCTTTCGCTTCAAAAAACGCTATAGTGGGTTGGGTGCGGCCAGTACCGCAATGCACCCACAACTAGGGTATCGAGTCCTCTAAAGTAGGGAAGGCTTTCAGGCGGTACTTCGCTACAGTCGGTTGCATAGGCAAAATCCCCTATCCTGAAAGCAAATATCTCACGCTTGCCGTGCAGGATGGGAATAGGAATCACCCTAAAAGGTCCGATCTCGATCTCCTGGTATGCCTTCACTGTATTAAGCTGGAGGTGAGGAACCCCACCTGCTACCGTACTTCCTGTAAGCACGTAGGGAAAGCGGTTGATGATTGCATGTTTGACTTCATTCTGGCAGTACACAGGCAGCACCTGATCCTTGCAGAAGACCCTAAGGTCATCAATCCCATTGAAATGATCTGCATGATCATGGGTATAGAGTACCGCATCAAGGTGGGAAATGTCTGCTCTGAGCGCTTGCAGGCGAAACTCTGGAGTGGTGTCTATCAAGATAGAGTGCTCATCGCTCTTGATAAGGATACTGGAGCGAAAACGCTTGTCTCGAGGGTCGCAGGAAGTACAGACCGGGCATTTACAGCCAATAACAGGAACGCCATGGCTTGTTCCTGTCCCGAGGAAAATAACTTCAAATGGCTTCATTGAGCTCGATCCGTTACTTGTTGAACTGCAGATTCCAGGGCCTGCTGCCCTTCCTTCGCGGCATCCTTCAATTGGTCTCGAACCTCAGGGCTTGAGAGAAGCTGTTGCAGTCGAGCAAATGATTCCCTCGAGAAATCTGGGTTACCTTGTGCTTGTTCACTGATCACATCCAAGACCTGGGCATTAATTGACCCCTCACGGAGGGCAAAACTGACACCAAGAAACTGCATTCCCATGCTGGGAATGAAGAAATACATCACAAAAAAGCTCAACACTGCTGCAATTACAGCAGAAAGAAACGAGTGAAAAAACCCTCTTCTTGCCATGGCGGTTCTCCTGACACTACTCTACCATACTTGGACAAAGGCGAAAAGCAATACAGCCGGATTTCTCCGGGCCTGTAGGTAATACGTAGGTAATTTTAGAAGAGTGAGAACAGGAGAGAAACACCGACCTTGCCATTATCAATGTCTCCGCTAAAGAGTTTGTTTACCTCTGCAGCATTCTTGAATGTGTACTCTGTATCCAAGGTATAGTTCAAGCCGAGCATCAAGTTACCGAGATTAAAATCTACAGTTGCTCGATAAGCGACCGGTGAGTTAATAAATGCTTCACCAAAATCATCCATGGATTCAACAGAACCTGTTTCTGCAATAATCTGTGCTTTCCCTGCATCATCGATGAGTACGCGGAAGCGTGGGCCCATACCAAATCCAAGGCGCATGATTCCGAGCAAGTCCATCGAGACACCAGCTGTTGTGAGAGCGGAAATCTCGGTATATTCATTCGAGGAAGAATCGGTATACGTTCCAAAGGTCCCTACCACATCCACTTCAGCAATGAGAAGCTTTACGCGGAGATCGGCACCCAGGGTGTAGTTCTTGAAATCACCCATGCTTCCCAAGAATCAGCTTCAATTTCTTGCTTGATATCTCCCAGCGTCTGGTTGTACTGCGCAGTAGCGCCCAAACTAAGATCAACAACAGCAGCACTGAGTGCTGTAGGTAGAATAACACATACGATGAGCAGTAATACCATGCTTTTTTTTCTTCATTTAATAACCCCTTTTGTCATTTTCTTATGACACATTACTTATTGCGTTCATAATTTAGAACATTTTCAGTGCCAACGCAAGGGAGAGGGAGGCCTTATCTATAGCAAATATGCCCCACCACTGACTTGAGGTGAACACAGAACCCAATGTTGCACTACTTTCCATGAGGTATCTTACTCTCAGTCCCACAGGACCAACTTCAGAACCCAATCCAATTTGAAGATATACAGGACTCGCAAACATTGCCTCAGTGAAGGTTTTCTCTTCGGCATCAGCGCGTTCTCCATTTGCAAGTTCATAATATGAGCGGGAACTACTTGATGAGGTCGGCATATACGTTACGCTGGGACCTGCACCGAATTCCAAGGCAAGTACAGAACCAAGAACAGGAAGACTCAATGAACCCATTCCAATAAGAAGGACTCCTTGTGCATCATCACTACAAGTAATGGGATATACCATGGCCTGGCCTTGCATGAATGCAAGTCGTGCACTCAACTCCCCTGAGAACATCCAATTATCTGGATCCTGAAACCCAAGGGAAATATCACCTGCTTCTTCAGGTGAGTAGGTGGCACCAAAGCCGAGGCTTACGTTGAGTAAGCTCCTTGCTCCGATAGCGGAAGGAACCATGAGGATCATGATGAGTATGAGAATTAATGTACTTTTGTGCATAAAGATTAGCAACTCCTCACCTCTATAACAGCTACTAAGCAAAGAAGCTACAAAAGAGAAGTAATTTTCTTAATGATTCTTATACTAGTCTGCTAGCATTTCCAACTCCTGCTGCCAGAGAGCCACAGAGGAGTCACTACTCATCCGCCAATCCCCACGGGAGAGAGGGAGACCGATCCAATTTTAGGCCCATCAGGAAGACAGGAACGTTTGAATTGCTGGCTGAAGAACCGTCGATAGAAAGTTTTCAACCAACCAAGGATGAAATCAGGCTCATAGATACCGGAAAAAAGCATACCGGGCAAGACGGTATACCTTTGCAGGGCTGTACCCAAAACGTACCACTTGGTAGATGAAGAAATCATGAAGCTCATATGGACCAACAAGATCTTCGGTCACCTGGCTGATAGTTCCATCGCCTTTTGCAGGAAGCAGCTCAGGACTAACCGGTGTATCTACAACGTCCATCAATACTTTCTTCAAGAATGGGTTGCTGATCTGGGCAATATAAGAAACCAGATGTTTGACCAAGGTCTTTGGAACCGAGGCATTCACCCCGTACATCGACATATGATCGCCGTTATAGGTTGCCCAACCAAGGGCAAGCTCTGAAAGATCTCCCGTTCCAATAACCAAGCCACCTCGTTTGTTTGCAAGATCCATCAGTACCTGGGTACGCTCACGAGCCTGGCTGTTCTCATAGGTAACATCGGTAACACCTGGGTCATGACCAATATCCTTGAAATGTTGTCCTACTGCCTTGGAAATTGAGATGGTTAACAATTCCACATCAAGCGCGTTTGCAAGTTTTGTAGCATTTCCCTTGGTTCGCTTGGTGGTACCGAAACCAGGCATGGTTACAGCAAGTATACCACTTCTTGGGAGACCGAGAGCATCGAAAGCCCTTACACAGACCAATAAGGCCAAGGTAGAGTCCAAGCCCCCTGACAGCCCCACTATCACTTTTTTTTCTGCTTTCGTGTGTTCGAGACGTTTCTTCAAGCCAAGGGATTGCAAGGTAAGAATTTTCTCACAGCGTGCAGTCATTGTCTGTTTATCAGAGGGAACGAACGGATTCCTATCAATTCTCCTCGTCAAGGAGCACTCTTTCTCCTCGAAGGTAAAGGGAATACGTTGGTAGGCACTGTCATCATACCCAAAACTCTGCCGACGGATCCTCTCCAAGGCAAGCTTCTGTACATCAATCTCGGTTATAAGGAGTGTGTCACTCTTCCCACTCTGCTCAGCAAGTCTATGACCATCCTCATAAATCAGGTTATGGGGAGAGAATACAAGATCGGTACTGGACTCACCCTCCCCTGCATCGCTATAGAGGTATGCACAGAGTAGCCTACCACTCTGGGTCTCGACGAGAGAACGACGATACTCTTCCTTGCCGACCAATTCATCACTTGCAGAACAATTGGTGATGACCGTCGCACCAGCAACCGCATGATCAGTACTGGGAGAGCGTGGAACCCAAAGGTCTTCACAAACCTCACAGGCAACGACCAACTCGGGAAGATTGGTACAGGTAAAGAGCAATCGTGTGCCAAAGTAGGTGCTCTGGCCCAAAAAAGCTACTTCGATATTCTCATCAGTAGGGATGCGGAACCACCGCTTTTCATAAAACTCAAGATAGTTTGGCAGGTGTTGTTTGGGAACTATTCCAAGGATTCGACCACTTTGAACAACCACCGCACAGTTGTACAACCGTCCATGCAGGGGAACTAGAGATCCGAAGACTACCAAAAGGTCACTGTTCTTGCTCTCTTCCACAACCTTGGCTATTGCATCAACAGCCCCGTTCTGCAGAGATTTCTGAAGAAAAAAAGATCAGCACAGGTATATGCAGTAGTTACCAATTCTGGCAATACCAGAAGCCGTACTTCCTGACTGACAGCTGAACGCATGAGTGAAATAATGGATGCTGTATTATACATGGGATCGGCTACGCGAACCGATGCCGAGGCAACTGCACATTTGACAAACCCGTCTTTCATGGTCTTTTCTCCCTACCGGTCAAGGATGGCAACGACTTCACTGTGAAACGTCTGGGGATAGAGGTCGAACACCTTCACCTGTGTAAGAGTGTAGCCCTCAGAGGCAAATCGTTGCAAGTCACGTCCCAACGTTACGCTATTGCAGGAAACATAGATGATACGACTACTTTTCCAGGAAGCAATCAGGGAAGGAAGCGAAGCATCAAGGCCAACTCTGGGAGGATCGACCACAACGGTATCCACAGAACCCCTCTGATCCTTGGCCCAACTCTCAACCGGCTCACTATAAAACTCACAATCAGGGGTATGCCGTTTGGCGAGAGAGAGGCACTGCTTCTGCCGCTCTACGGCAATCACACGTCTTAGCGGTTGCTGCAGAAAAGCACTGAATGTCCCCACCCCACTATAGAGATCCATAACGGTATCCCCCCCCACTGCGTGGGAGGCTACATAACTCGTAAGAGCAGGAAGCAAGTATTTATTGGACTGGAAGAACACCGATGCGGTAACGAAGAAGATATGATCTCCCACGGTGGTCTTGACCACTTCATCAAGCAAGGAAACCTCATCATCACCACTGAAAGCAGGAACCTCAATGAATCCGCTTCTTCCTCCCCTGTTGGAGAACATAAGAGACCTAGCAGCCTTAAACAGCCGGTCAGGGTTTTCAAGGAGCGCATTGAGCTTCTTGCAGAGTATGGGACAGTGATCGATAGGTACCAAGGACTTGCTCTTGCGTGCAAGGAACCCTACCTTCCGCTCAGCAATGTCCACATGAAATCGAACCCTGTTCCTATATCCCCAAGCTGGTCCCGTCTCAAGCTTCTCTGTTGTAAAAGAAGCAGGATCTATCCCTGCCAGTCGCTTGATATTATCCAGGACAATTCCTTCTTTCAGAACTCCCTGCTTATCATCCTTGGCATACTGGAAGTCACAACCTCCACACACTCCCCAATAGGGACAGGGAGGAGCAGTCCTCTCTTCACTTGCTTGCAAAATAGTTTGCAGAGTTGCACGGAAGTACCCTGACTTCTCCTGAAAGCCCCCCAACTCGACCAACTCACCAGGCAGCACATCCATGACAAGGATTCGTTTTCCTTCCTTGCTGGTTGTGAGTCCTGCGCCACCTTGAATGAGTTTCTCAATCTGATAAGCCATCGGCAAATTCCTTTGCATAGGAGGCGATGACTTCCATCGCGTCCTGCCAGAATGAGACATCAGTTAGGTCAATCCCGGCCAACCCGGCTACCTCTGCTGAGGGAAGGCTGCCGGTTGCAGCAAGCAGCTCCTTGTAGGAGGCGGGAAAATCATTGCCTGTCTGTTTGCTCTGAGCCCAAAGACCCAAGGCAAATAGCTGCCCAAACGCATACGGGTAGTTATAGAAAGAGAAATCTGATGAATAGTAGTGTCCTTTCACAGCCCACATGTAAGGATGATAAACGGACAGGCCATCCCCGTACGTCCTTTTTTTGGGCATCTTCCATCAAGGCTGAGAATGCACTGGCACTCAGGTCGCCCTCTTTTCGCTTACTGAATACAGCGCTCTCAAAATAGTACCGACTCAAGATATCGACACATACCTGCGTGGCATCCTGCAAGAAGTGTTCAATAAGGGCAAGTCTTCCCTCGCTTGTACTCTTCTCCAGTGCTCCTTGGAAAACAAGGAACTCACTGAAGATGGAAGCAGTCTCTGCCAAGGTCATCGGATAGGAACGCAATAGATTGCTTTTCTCCAATACCACATGGTCATGCCAAGCATGTCCCAGTTCATGGGCAAGGGTGGAAACTCCATTATAGGTGAAATCAAAATTGGAGAGGATTCTGCTCTGCTTCGCTAAGGGGAAAGCAGTATCGTACGCTCCCCCCCCTACCTTCCCCTTCCTACTCTCGGGTCAATCCAACGAGCACGGAATGCATGGTCTGCAAACCTACCCATCTCAGGGTCAAAGGAGCTGAACTGCTGAACGATGAACGAATGTGCTTCTTCATAGCTGAAGTGTTGCTCTTCCTTTCCTACCGGGGCAAACAGGTCATAGAACGCACAACTATCCACTCCAAGGGCCTTAGCCTTGTTCTGCAGGTATCCGCGGAACATGGGAAGGTTCTTCTCAATGGTGGAGATAAGCGCATCGAGGATCGGACGATTTATTCTTGACTGCATCAGGGAACGGTCAAGCGGGGATTTATACCCCCGCCTCTCATCCAAGGATATGGTTGTTCCTTTTACCCCGTTCAAACTCGAGGCGAAGGCAACCTCATAGGCCTTCCATATCTCCAGCTCTTTCTCAAATGCCTTTTTTTTACGGATAGTTCTATCTGCGTTAAATGCTTCATTTCTTAGTTGGATTACGGTCTTCTCGGTTTGTTCATCCCAGACAGTGGAAACACTGCTGCTCAATGCTTCCTGCAAACGGGAAAAAGCATCGGTTCCACTTCGGGCAAGGTCGTTTGCAAGATCTTCCAACTCCTCGCTCATCAGATGACGCTGTGCTTCCAATAATTCACTCAGCGGGAACCGGTAGGGTGCGAGGTCCCCACCTTCACCACTACGCTTGGTGATCTCCTCAGTTCTTGTGGCAAGAAAATTGAGAAATGCAACCTGCATATGCTGAACCACCAAGGAAGCCTCCTCAGTCTGGGAAACTGCCTTCATATACTCTTCATTTGCGGTATCTGTAGTCAGACATGCAGCACTATACGCATCGAGGTTCTCCAGGTGATCGAGGATCAACTCATATGTAGTGATCAGGTCTTTCAAATCCTCTTTGGTATCCGCAAGATTTGCCTCAAGTTCTGAAGAAGAGGCAACAACCCATTTTAGGTCGTGTTGGAATTCCTTGCTGGTACAGCCAGGGTAGATGGGATCTAGATCCCAAGTAGGTAATGCACTCACCGGTAATGCTCCTTATAAATTCAAATCATATTCAGCAATCTTGTTGATCAGGGTTCTACGGCTTATACCAAGCTCTTGAGCCGCTCGGGTACGGTTTCCCTCCCAGCGGTGGAGAGCCCTGATGATTGCGTCAACTTCTACATCCTTGAGGCTCTTAGCCTCTGCTGGTATTGCTGGAGTCTCACTCTTTGACTGGGTATGAAGGGAGACAGAACCCCTTAGATCAAGGTCATCACACTGGATCTCCTCACCACTTGTAAAAAAAATCACAGCTCGCTCGAGAATATTCTCCAGCTCCCTGACATTTCCGAAGAAGTCATGCTCGCACAGCAGTTGTAGTGCATCTGCTGAGAACCCTGTAACCTTATGGCCCATTTGGCGGTTGAACCGTCTCAGGATTCCTGCAGCAAGCAAAGGAATATCTTCCCTTCGATCCCTGAGTGGGGGGGGTATGACAATTCGCACCACATTAAGCCGGTAGAAAAGGTCCTCTCTAAAAGCACCTCCCCTGACCTGCTGTTCCAGATCCTTGTTGGTAGCTGCTATGATTCTTGCATTGATGGGTATTGCCTCAGTACCACCTAGGCGGGTAATCCTACGGTCCTGCAAGACTCTGAGAATCTTCACCTGTAGGGCAAGTGGCATATCACCAATTTCATCCAGAAAAAGGGTCCCTCCGCTAGCCAATTCAAACATTCCGGACTTGCGAGTAGCAGCACCGGTAAAGGCTCCCTTTTCATAGCCAAAGAGTTCACTTTCCAGAAGGTTTTCAGGAACCCCGCCAATATTGATAGCGACAAAGGGACCGCCTTTTACCGGGCTTGTAGCATGGATCTCGCGAGCCACGACTTCCTTTCCTGTCCCACTTTCACCGGTTATAAGTACCGTCGAGTTGGTGTCGCTTATCTTGCTGATGACCTCTTTGATCTTCTTGATCGAGGAACTCTCACCAACGAAAATCTGCTTGTCATCCTCTCGATTGTTTCGTGTCTCACTCTCTACCAAGTTCCTCAAATGTTGTGCATCCACAAGCTTCTTCAAGCGAATGGTCAATTCCTCTGGATCAAAAGGTTTTACAATGTAGTCCTGGGCACCCGTTTTTAGGGCTGAGACAGCATCAGTAATCTCACCATGGCACTGACCATGATGATCGGCATGCGAAACCCTTCACCCCTGATCCAGCTGATCAGGGAGAGTCCATCCATCCCGGGCATCTTAAGATCGACCAAGGCTGCATCATAGGCCTCTTCACGTAGCATACGTTGTGCAGAGAGACCATTCTCAGCACAATCACTCTCGATTTCATCAAGTTTGAGGTATTGCTGCATCAAATCTCGGATATTCGGTTCATCGTCAACAATGAGGATCTTCATTTTCTCGTTACTCCCATCAATTTTGCCGTGTGGATGGACTTTGGCAGCACCACCTCAGCAACCGTGCCTCCCCCCCCATCCCGTGGGTAGAGCCGGATATTTCCTCCCCGTGCCTTCACAAACTGTTGGCTGATTGAAAGACCAATTCCTGAGCCATGGATCTTGGTTGTGAAGAAGGGTCAAAAATCTTCTTGGAATCTTCCAGTCTGATACCATCCCCGCGGTCCATAACATAAATATGGACAAAATTCCGCTTATCAGTGGTGATTCGTACCTCTACCTGAGGATCTCGGGTATTGCTGCTCTCCACAGCATTCTTCAGGAGATTTTCGAATACTGAACGTGCCCTGTCTACATCAATGACAATTTGCTGCGGCGAACCACTCGAAAAAACGAATGGGCTTGTCAAACCGCATTACCAAGGAGTTGAACAGCTCATTCAAATCAACAACGACCGGCTTGCCCAAAGGATTACGCAGAAAGTCACTGACTTTGTTTGTAAGCTGGGTTAGTCTCTGGATTTCTTGCTCGATGAGTTTCAAGTCTCCTGCATGTTTCCCAGGAAGCGTCTTCTTTAAAAGAGCCAGCTGTATGGTAATGGCACTGAGCGGATTCTTGATCTCATGGGTCAGTGTTCGTGCCGCTTGACCAAGGTTAACCAGACTTTCCTGCTTTGCTATGGTCTCCCGATAACGACGATTGTTCCGATAGATGGAGAGTACCAACAAGAAAAGACCCATCAAGGTCAGGCTGGAGATAATTCCTATGATCATGATGACCATTACGCGGTGGTAATAGTTCTGTCCATCAAAATGGAGATACAAAACATCCGGGAAATCAAGCGGGTTGGAAGCAACCCGTTTTCAGTCAGAGTAAGCTCTCCGGTATCCAACATGATGGTGAGCCGGCTGAATCGAATATATTCGATCATTCCGGTCTCATTATTGAAGGTTGCAGTTCCAGTATTCGACCCATCCTTGGGTAATGATTCCCGGGAATCGAAGCGGTCCAGTGGTATTGTCATCGGGACATTGCCGAGGCTCAGCACCTTTCTCCCCAAGGAGTTGTATACACCGATACCGGAGATATTCTCATCCTGCATGGCCTGCAGTGCCTTATTGGTGCTATCCTGCAGGGCAAGGAAAACCGAGTTGAATGCTCGTTCAGCCTCACTCTGCATTTTCAGCTCCTCACGGTCAAGAATAGCTGAGGTGAGAAATATCACCAGAGCAATCAAGACAATGAAGGCAAATGCGAGCGAGGTGATGACGATGAAAGGTTCTCTTCCGTCAACAATCATCCACCTGGTTTTCTTAACAGTCAAGCGTATACTCCCCCGAGAATCCTATTCGTAATTAAGGGCATCAATCGGGTCAAGGCGGGAGGCTTTCATTGCTGGATACCACCCAAAAAAAAGACACCGACAAACATGGAAAAGCCCAACGCCAGTATGACCGAGGTATACGATAAATGCAACGACCAATCCATTACATTGGTCACACCATAGCTGATAAAAGCACCGAGTGCGATACCCAACAAGCCTCCAATAATGGTCAGTGTAAGAGCCTCACAGATGAACTGCCCACGAATGACATTCGGGCTGGCCCCCAAAGCCTTACGTATCCCAATCTCCTTGGTACGTTCAGCAACGGAAACAAGCATGATGTTCATGATACCAATACCACCAACCAACAAACTGATAGCGGCAATGGCTGCCAGGAATGCGCTGAAAGTTGCGGTAATCTCGTTGGCCATATCTGCCAAGCTAGCCGCTGAAGATATTGTATCCATCACTTCCCACAATGCCATCCAGGTATTCAGTCACCCTGTCTGAGACCTCGATGGTATCATACCCTTCCTGAACTTTGAGGACGTAGGCACCCACCCCGGAGGTATTGGTGAACCGCTGTCCATAGGTGTTGTAGGGAATAAACACAGTATTATCGTAGGAGAGGTTGAACGTGGCATCCTTGCTCTGAAGGACGCCCACCACCTGATAGCTCTTCGCTTGATTTCTGAACACACTTACATACTGGCCAACTGCACTCTGGTCTGGAAACAGCTCCTCTGCAATATCAGAGCCAAGCACGATAACCTGGCGATAGTTGATGTTGTCCATGGACTCAAAGAAACTTCCCTCGGCATATTCCAGATTCAGTACTTTTCCATAGCTGGAGAGTACCCCCCCCGAGACCGATGCACTGATGGTCTCCTGTCCACTTCGGATCTGGGCACTGCTGTTGTTCTGGGGAAGCACAGTTGTCAATCCTCTAATATCCCTAAGCAGTGTATCGCTGAATTCCTCGTCAAACGTTCCCGTTGAGCGCTGCGCATAGGAAGGATAGACGGTAATCATATCCAAGCCACCCACGGCAATACTGTCGGTGATGCTTGTGGAGGCACTCTGTCCAATGGTCAGGATAGCTACCACCGAAGCGACGCCTATGACAATACCCAACAAGGAGAGAGCTGTCCGCATCTTGCTTCCGCGCATAGCTGAGAACGCAAGTTTTATATTCTCAAACAGCATAGCCTTCCTCCAGTTTCCCATCGCGTAAGTGTATCTGCCGATGGCATCGCATCCCCAGTTCCCTGTCATGGGTAACCAGGATGACCGTCCTGCCTTCAGCATTCAACTCCTCAAAGAGTTCCATGATCTGGCTTCCGGTCTTGCTGTCCAGGGCTCCTGTTGGTTCATCAGCAAGCAAGATCGTGGGGTTGTTCACCAATGCACGCGCTATGGCAACCCGCTGCTTCTGCCCACCAGAGAGTTCATTGGGACGGTGGTACATGCGGTCAGCAAGGCCAACCCGCTCTAGCGCATCAGCTGCCTTCTGCTTACGTTCACGAACCCCCATGCCTGCATAAAGGAGCGGAGTCACTACATTCTCAAGGGCTGTGAGCTTTCCCAGCAGGTTGAACTGCTGAAACACAAAGCCAACTTTTCGATTCCTGATATAGGCCAGCTCAGTCTCATTCAAGCCGGCTGTATTCTCACCATCAATGTCGATCAGGCCACTGGTTGGAGTATCGAGGCATCCGATGAGGTTCATCATGGTTGACTTTCCACTTCCTGATGGTCCCATGATCGAGGTGAACTCGCCCTTCTTGATAGACAGAGTCACCCCATCAAGGCTTTCACCATGAAATCACCCATGACATAGTAGCGTCTGACATCCTCAAGATGTATTACATTCTGTTCCATGATTATCACCGTAGAGGTCCTCCACCCATGCCACCACCAGGTCCAGTACCGGTACTCATGGTAACCAAGGCAGAGGCGCTGGTATCAGTCTTCTTGATAATCAGGGTATCCCCTACCTTAAGGTCTCCACTAAGGAGTTGGCTGATCCCCTCACCCAGGTACTTCACGGTAACGGATACGGTAGAGGTGGTTCCATCAGCCAATTTCTTGGTGACGTAACTGGTTCCACGGGAGCTTGTCACAGCACTCTGGGGAAGAAGCACCAATGTGGTTTCTCCCTCGCTTGCAATTGATCCTTCAAAGGTAAAGCCTGGGGCAATCTGGGGCGGCGGGTCTGAGATGGTGAGCTCTACATCCATGACACCGATTCCTTGATTGGTGTACCTCCCAAGCATTGGGATATAGGTCACTTCTGCCTCTACTGAAGTGGAGGGGTAGGAATCAAAATAGAGCGTAGCAGTCTGTCCAAGCTGTACATATTGCATGTCAATCTCATCAATTTCCACTGTAGCCTTGAGACTGGAACGGTCTATGATGGTCATTGCACTGGAACCTGCATCAAAGTAATCACCTTTGCTTACATTGACCTCTGCAACCACTCCATCAAAATTGGCATAGGCCTTGGTGTAATCAAGTCGATTCTGCGCGGATTGCAGTCTTAACTCGGTCAGTTCAACCTCGCGGTCACTTCCGACCAGCTTTGCCCTTTCCAGTTCTGCTTCAAGGTTTGCAACTTCATACTTCTGGCTGGTGTCATCAATGGCGATGAGTACATCACCTTTCTTGACAACATCCCCTTCCTCCACGAACACATCGGTAACCGTTCCTGTTGCCCTGAGGATTACCTTCTGGATTTCATTCGGTTCAACATAGCCTGATAGGTCAATGGTCGAGGTGAAGGTGTTTTCATATACTTTCGCCTCTACTTCCTTTATTGCACTTACCGGAGATTTTACCTCGGCCCAGGGCATCCTTCCATTTTCATTGTAGAATGTATAGACATAGAGACCGAATAGGATCAGGCCCAGAACGACAAAGGTAGTTATCAATCGTTTCACCCGTTTTACACGGAGTTTTTTTTCTCAGTTGGTTTCTGACTTGGTGTTCAGTATTCATTTCATTGGACTGCTTTTGCATGGAATGCTTCTCCCTTATATCTGCAAGATGCGAATTTCGTTTTCTAACTGCAAACCTGATAGGAGCGTGGTAGCTATATCATAGGCATCCATCTCCACAGCAAAGGTTGCATCGTCTACCTCGCTCTTGGTGGCAAGGCCACGCTCAGCCAGATCCTGCTGTTGTTTCAATACCTGGTTGTGGTAGTCCATCGTCTGGCCAAGCAACATATAGCTGAGGTTCCATGAGGCTATTCTGTTCTCAAGCGAGGTCACACTCTGCTGGTAATCATTCTTGGCATTGGCATACGCAATCTCAGCAAGCAAGACTTCGTTCTGTAACTTCTGTACTGTCAAGGAGTCGGTGTAGAGGAAGGGTTATTGCTCCAACTCCCACTAACACTGACTGTTGGGGTAAAGTCTTTAGCGTTAGAATCATAGGTTCCTTCCACTTTGCCTGTCAGCGAGAACTGCTTACCGGATAAGGTAGCTGCGAATTCCGGGGTGATGGTTTGGAGTGATGACCCACTCACAAAATATGCGGAATCGATCGAGGAGCCTCCGATTCCACCACTCAGTTTCAAACTCTTGTTCTCAAACTCAGCCATTTTCAACGCTAGGTCTTCCTTAGCCATGGATAGGGCAAGAGACTGCATGAACACAGTGCTGTTTCCCTCCCCATTGCTGGAGAAATCGAGTACCGGTTCAGGAATTGAGTCCACTCCTTCCCAAGCACCTCCGGTTAGGGTGGCATACTGCCTAAGCAATAGCTCCCTGGAAGCCTTCAGACCAGAGAGTGTTGCCTCTTGGGATGCAATAGCCTGCTTCTGTGTCTCATGGGTAAGACTCCCCTCCCTGATTAACTTCAACGAGAGGTTCTGCTCAAGGGCTAGACGCAGGTCTGCTATTTGTTTTTTTTCGGCCTGTTTGATGGACTTTTCATTTTCCAGCAAACTACTAATCTGCTTATAGATGGTATTGGTAAAATTCAGTCTACTGCTCTCATAGGAGCTGGTAGCCAACACCTCTGTCTGCCGATTTGCAAGGCTTTCACGATTATCGGTGGTATAGCCGTAGGTAAGGGTGTGGCTCGCAGAAACGCTCGGAGAGATAGCAAAGGCGCTCCCATTCGGTAAATAGCGCATTGTCCCAGTGGAAACGGAAATGGTAGTGTCTCCATCATCTGGAAGCAAAAAGGATGCGCTTACTCCACCTAAATTTTCGAATTCGTATGCAGAGGAAGAAGGGTTGTAGGTAGCACTCACCTCTCCACTACTGACGGTAATTCCTACTTCGTCTTCTGCTTGTGAAATGCTTTGGGTCAATAGTGCATTGTTCTTGGTAATCTCCAAGTCCTGCATCTGGGTACTCTCCCCAAGTGCCTTGGAAACGATATCCTCCAGGGACTGGGAGAAGGCAACAGTACTTACCATTATAAGTACCAAGCCAAGAACCATCCCTCGTATTCTTCGATTATGCATGGATATGCACTCCTTCTACTGTGCGTGTTAGTATGCTAACTATCGTATTGAATCACTTCAAGGGCAAGTATAATAGGGCCATCTTCACCTAAACTACAAAAGTCTCTGCCCACCGTCGAGCGCAAGTTCCACTCCTGTGACAAAGGAAGCACGGAGCAAATAGCTACTGCCTGCACAATATCAAGGCAGTTCCGGTGTGCTTGAGCGGTAGTCGCTCTGCCATCTTGGTAAAGTAGGCATCATCGCCATTACTGAGCACAGCTCCCGGAGAGATGGCATTCACGCGTAGCGTTGGCGCGAGGGATACCGCCAAGGTTTTGGTCTGAGCCAACAATGCCCCCCTTGGAGATGTAATAGGCAGGGCGGCTTGCTGTGGGAGCCTCTATCTTAGCATCAACCATGTTGATGACAGCCCCTGTGGCACCACGTTCAGTTAGGTGTAGGTAGAGTGCCTTGGAAAGAAAAAAAAGGCGCAGTATTATGGATGGCCATAACCTCATCCCATAGCGCGAATGTTGTCTCCTCAATGGGAGCTGAGGGAAATACTGATGCATTGTTGATCAGGTGATCAACCTGGCCAAAGCAATCAACTGCTCTCTCGAAAATTGTCCGTAATGCTTCCCTGCTCGTGAGATCTCCCTGCACAGTTCGGCAATTCTCATCCAAGTCTTCCTCATTGTTGCAACTGGTGTTGCAATGGATGACCACACGATACCCTTCACTGAGCAGATGCTGAGCCATGGCAAATCCAAGACGCTTTGCGCCACCGGTAATCAATACAACCTGTTTCGTATCCATATACCGTTTACTATATCGGGCTTGTTGCCGATTGACAATTGTAGGGATATATTTAGTGGAGATGTCCATGGAGACATCATCAACCAAGGAAATAGGAAACATGAGTAAAGACAATAAGGATTGGAAAGAAAATTTCAAGAGAAAATTGAATATAGAGCCAGGCGTGCATTTGGGAGAGAAGGAGCCAAGGGGCGGGAAAAAATTTACTTTCTCCTTCTGGTACTTCTTCATCATACTCTTGGTGTTCATGGCATTGAACACTACATGGTCAGCAGACAGAGTAATGTCACTCCAGTGGATTACAACCAGTTCAAGACCTTGGTGGAGGATGGCACCGTCCGTCGTGTTGCCATTGAAGAGGAGCAGTACATCGGTTACCCCTTCACCAGAGACCAAGCAGTCAATGATTTGCAAACGTACACTACCAATCCCCAGCGTGGGTTGGAAACCAGCACCTATTTGCAATCCTTCAGCACCTACAAGGTGGATGACCCTTCCTTCATCCCTCTCCTGGATGAAAAAGGGATAGAGTACTATGCAACAGCACCTGAAAAGCCAAGCTTGCTCTCATCCATCCTCTCCTACGCGCTTCCTTTTGTCTTTATCATCCTCTTCTGGCGTTTTCTGTTTTCCAAGATGGGAGGACAGGGTGGACAAGGAGTACTCTCCTTCAATCAGAACAAGGCAAAGATTGTTGCAGAAGGGGACACCGGTGTTCGTTTCGCTGATGTCGCCGGAGCCGATGAAAGCAAATATGAACTAGAAGAGGTGGTGGATTTTCTCAAGAGACCAGAAAAATATACCCAGATCGGTGGAAAGATTCCCAAGGGAGTTCTCTTGGTAGGACCTCCTGGAACCGGAAAGACCCTGCTTGCAAAAGCAGTTGCAGGAGAGGCCGGTGCTCCATTCTTCAAGATGAGCGGAGCAGACTTCGTAGAGATGTTCGTTGGTGTGGGAGCAGCTCGTGTGAGGGACCTCTTCAGGCAAGCCAGAGAAAACAGTCCCTGTATCATTTTCATTGATGAGATCGACGCCATCGGCCGATCACGTGTCTCAGCAGGTATGGGGGGGCAACGACGAGAGGGAACAGACACTAAACCAGTTGCTTGTTGAGATGGATGGATTTGATTCACGCACAGGTGTGATTATCATCGCTGCGACCAACCGACCAGAGATTTTGGACCCCGCACTACTTCGTCCGGGCCGTTTTGACCGGCAGGTCCTCATCGATAAGCCTGACTTGGAAGGAAGGCTTGCAATCCTGAAGATCCATACCAAGCAGATCAAGATGGGAGATGATGTCGATCTTAGGAAGATTGCACAGAGTGCAGCTGGACTCGCTGGGGCTGACCTTGCAAATATTGCCAATGAAGCTGCCTTGATGGCAGTACGACAAGACCGAAAAGTTGTGCTCCATGAAGATTTCGAGGAAGCAATCGAGAAGTCGGTAGCAGGCCTTGAGAGAAAGAGCCGATTGCTCAATGACAAGGAACGGGAAAGAGTTGCCTACCATGAAACAGGACACGCATTGACCGCCTTCATGACTGAAGGGGCTGAACCGGTAAGTAAGATTTCCATCGTCCACGTGGACTGGGAGCCTTGGGGTATACCTTGCAGTATCCGACTGAAGACCGATTCCTGCTCAGTCAGAATGAACTTTTAGGCAACATCGATACCCTCCTGGGTGGTCGGGCTGCTGAAGAGGTCATTTACGATGAGATTTCCACCGGAGCAGGCAACGATATAAGCAGGGCAAGTGACCTGGTGCGGAGGATGATTACTGAGTTCGGTATGAGCGAGCGGTACAGGAACATTACCCTCCCTACCACCAATAGTGGTATTGCAGGAATCTCGGGCGCACGTGAGTACAGCGAGAAAGCTCAGGAGTATATCGACAGTGAAACTGCCAGAATTGTCGGGGAACGATATGGGATGGTCAAGGCAAAGCTGGAAAAGAACAAGGAAGCCTTGCTTGTGATCACAGAAGAACTACTCAAACGAGAGGTTCTAGGCGGAACTGAGTTCGAAGCTCTTGCAAAAAGTAAGGTCATTGACTACTCTGCTTCCGTATGATCAAGAAAAAAAGATAGAAGATAGCAATTTACGAGAACATCTCGCGTCCCTGCCTGAAGATGGGCGTGAGGTGTTCCTTTTGCATAACGATCAAGTTCGTGTTACTGCAATCTCAGCGACCACACTTATCAATCAGATGCGAGCCAACCATGATTTGGGGCTCCTGGAGACCTATGTATTAGGTCAGGCTTACCTTGCCGCGGGCCTTCTCAGCGGCACGGTAAAAGGCAATGACCGCATCCAGCTGAATATTGAGTGTGGAGGTCCCATAGCGGGTGTATACGTCGAGGCCTGGGCAGCAGGAGCTCTAAGGGGATATTTGAAACATAATCCAATCCCCCTTACAAAACCTCTGGAAAGTTTGGACCTGAATGAGCTCTATGGTCCTGGTTTCCTCTCAATCTCCAAGTTATTGGAAGGACACAAGGCCCCCCTTCACTGGCCAGACCATGATGGCCTATGGTGATTTGGCCAAGGATCTTGCCCTTTACTTTCAACAGTCGGAGCAGACACCTACCCTCTTCAACTTCTCGATTCACTTCAACAAGGAAGGACAGGTTATCGGTAGCGGTGCCCTGTTCATGCAGGCAATGCCTGGTTGTGAAGAGCATGTCCTAGAAAAGCTCCAGGAGCAATCCTACACCCTTCCCTCCATCGGCGAGAAACTTGCTTCAGGGATGTCAATCAAGGAATATGTAGAACAACAGTTTGGGACTCATGATCTCAGGCACCTCGCAAGACAGCCTCTGGGCTTCTCTTGCCCCTGTTCTCGAGAGCAATACCAAACGTACCTGAAACAACTGGACAAAGCAGAGCAACAGGACATCCTGGAGCATGGCCCTTTCCCGCTTGAGCTGGTTTGTGTCAACTGCAATACCCACTATCATTACGAAAAAATATGAACTAGATTACTTGTTCAGCGATGCACAGGGAGAACCCAAATGATTTTCTTCGCCACTTCAGCTTTATACATGAATGACATTATAGAAGAGGAAGCCCGTAGGGCTGGTGCAACCGAGATCCGCAGTATCAGCGGAGGGGTTGAGTTCGCAGCAGATCTCGCATCAGCATACCGGTTCTGCCTCTGGTCCAGAACCGCCACAAGGGTACTGCTTGGGTTGTTCATGGACGATGATATCCAGGATGCGGATGAGCTCTATGAAGCATCACTCCAGATTCCCTGGGAAGATTGGATAAATCCTGAGCTCACCTTCTCTGTCACCGAGACGACAAAGAACTGTCGTTACTTGAAAAACTCACACTTTGCAACGATTCGAATCAAGGATGCTATCGTAGATCGGATCAGGGAAAAGTTTGATGGCGAGCGTCCCATGGTAGACAAGGAAGAGAGCGATGTAGTTTTCCACGTGCATATCGATGGAGACTCAGTCGCTTGGTATGTAGACTTCTCTGGCCGTGGTTTGTACAAGCGCGGTTACCGCGCCGCACAGACCGATGCAGTACTCGGCGAGTACCTTGCAGCCTCGGTGCTCTACCGCTCTGAGTGGAGGAAGGCAATGGAAATGGAAGAAACTGTTCCAACCCTGCTCGATCCTTTCACCGGAAGCGGAACCCTCGCCATTGAGGCAGCTCTCTGGGCAAGTGATCGCGCTCCAGGTTGGTAACAGCCCGGAAGTTCAACTTCCTCAGTCTCCCCTTCCACGACCCGGATCTCTGGGATGATGTGGTGGATGAGGCACTCGAGAGAGCAGAAAAGGCAAAGAATCGTCAGATATCCATCTATGCATGGGATAATGACCCTAAGGCAGTGGCTATTGCAAGAAAGAATGCGGAGCTTGCTCAAGTGGATCACCTGATCGACTTCCGTATACAGGACTTCCTTACCCTTACCAAGGACGATGTCCCCTCCGACCATGGCTATATCATTACCGATCCTCCCTATGGCTGAGGATGGAGGGTGATGGGACCTTCACGCCCTCTACCGAAAGATCGGCAGCCAGTTGAGCAGCCTCTTTGGGGGCTGGAATGTTGCCCTGCTTTGTGGCCAGCAAGAACTGTTGAGCTATGTAGACATGAAACCCGATCGGACCAACACTGTGAACAACGGCGGGGTCACCTGCCAGATCGCCCACTACTACGTGTTCACTCCGGAAGAACGAGCGCAGATGATTGAACGCGCGATTGCCCGAAAGCAGGAGCGACTTGCCCAGCCATTGAGTGAGGGAGCCCAGATGGCTTACAACCGTTTGGTCAAGAACCTCTCTGCTATCACTCCCATCATGGAGAGTCAGGGAGTCACCTGTTACCGCATCTATGATGCAGATATGCCAGAGTACAGTGCTGCAATTGACCTATATGAAGGCAAGTACATCAGCTTGCAGGAGTATGCTCCACCAAGCACGATTGAAGAAGAGTCAGCACTCAGACGTTTGGGTGAACTCATCGACGCAACAGAGCGAGCTACCGGCCTCGATCGCGATCAGATCTATGTAAAACAGCGTACTCCCCAGAAAGGCGAGAAACAGTACGAGAAGATGGCAAGCAGTGACCGTTTCTACATCATCAATGAGAACGGAGCCAAATACCTGGTGAACTTCACTGACTATCTGGATACCGGAATTTTCCTCGACCACCGTCCTATCCGCGCCGAGATTGCCAAGATGGCTGAAGGAAAGCGGTTCCTGAACCTGTTCTGCTATACGGGAACGGCTACGGTACAGGCTGCCAAGGGAGGAGCACTAAGCACTGTTAGTGTTGATGCCTCTACAACCTACCTTGACTGGGCTTCCAAGAACATGGAGCTCAACGGCTTTACCGAGATGAACCACTTTTTTCTACCGGAGCGACTGTATCGAATTCCTATTCGATACCTATGACCGCTACGACCTCATCTTCTGTGATCCCCCAACTTTCTCTAACGGAAAGGGACGTGATACATTCGATGTCTACAGAGACCAGGTACGCCTGATCAAGGCATGTATGATGCACCTCGATGAAAAAAGGCACTTTGATCTTCAGCAACAACTTCCGGAAATTCAAGCTGGATGAGAGACTTCTTGAAGAATATGACATTCAGGATATCTCGAAGGACACCATTGCGGAAGACTTCGCGCGTGACCAGAAGATTCACCAAACCTACCTGATTAAGCATCGCCCGATTGCCAAAGTCAAGCAGGCAAAACCCGCTCCCAAGAAAGTGATTCGCAAAAAAAAGTAAATATCTGTATGGCTCCCTGGATTCAGGGAGCCTCTCTTTTCTAGGAGCAAAGCACCATGCAAGACGTTACACTTACCTGCCTCATTGCAAAACGGAACACACCCATCACCCTCACCCCATTCATTGACCTCTCAAGGCAACCGAAACAGAGGTTGGCCATTCTTACTGATAGTCTCTTCAGTGTCACCTGCCCTGCTTGCAAGAAACAGTACACCGTGTTGCATGAACTGCTGGTGGTTGACGAAACAACAAAGACGGCACTGATGCTCATTCCAAACACCGAGCACGAGAAGGTTGATGGAAAGGTTACAGGAAGAGAGAACCTCGATTCCTATATGCTGAGACTCGTGAATACAACGGCCTGCCTGAAGGAAAAAAACTCCTAATCTGGGAGCAAGGCCTTGATGACATCACCATAGAACTGAGCAAGCTCTACCTTACCCTGCAGTTGCATGAGTCAGATTATCAACTCTTTTTCACCGAACAGAGAAAAGAAGAGGATACGTTGTTCTTCACCGTTCTCGGCAAGGATGGATCCCTCGAGGGATCCATCAGTTGTGAATATGCTCTATATAGTCAGCTCCATAAGACTGCAACAACTTTCCCTGTCGAGAAAGGTTACTTTATCCAAGTAGACAGGCAGTGGGCTGAGAAAAACATCAGAAACAACGCTGACCAGTAACCTTGTGGCAGGTGTCGCAATGATAGCAAATCTCATGCTCCATCACGTCCCCCTTCACATAGCTCTCGACGCTCTTGAGTGTCGTAAGAGCAATATTCTGGAGTGCTTCCTTGGTAAGGAAGGCCTGGTGACTGGTTACCAGCACATTGGGCATTGAGATCAGGAGCATGAGAATGTCATCATCAAGGATGGTAGTGCTTCTATCTTCATAGAAGAGCTCAGCTTCCTCCTCGTACACGTCCAGTGCAGCCCCTCCAATCTTCTTGCTCCGAATACCTTCCAAAAGTGCCTGACTATCGACCAAGGCACCACGAGAGGTATTTATCAAGACAACCCCATCTTTCATCTTTGCAATGTTCTCACGGTTGATCAAATGAAAGGATTCCTCTGTCAGGGGACAATGCAGACTTATGATATCACTCTCCTTACAGAGTTCCTCGAAACTGCAATAGTCAACAGAAATCGACTCATTGGGATAGGGATCATAGGCAAGCACCCGCATGCCAAATCCCTTACAGATATCGATGAATACCCGTCCAATCTTTCCAGTCCCTACGACCCCGATGGTCTTTCCATGTAGGTCAAAACCAACCAAACCATTGAGACTGAAGTTGAACTCACGTCCGTACGTAACTGTGGTGGGTCTGTCTCACCAGACTCAGCAACAACGCCATTGCATGCTCTGCAACTGCATAGGGTGAGTAGGCCGGAACCCTGACAATATGAATCTTCCCGAAGGATGCCTTGAAATCAATGTTATTGTATCCTGCGCAACGCATAGCAAGCAGACGTGAGCCACCTTGGTACAGATCCTCTATGACTTGTTCATCAATCGTATCGTTCACAAACGCACAGACCACCTCATATCCTTGGGCAAGAGGAGCTGTCCTATGATTGAGCTTCGATTCGAAATATGTAATTTCCACCTGGTATTCACCAGAGAAATGATCGAACCAAACCTTGTCGTAAGGCTTGGCATCAAAAAAAAGCTATTTTGGTCATCGATGTATCTCCAATAAAAGCAAAGGGACGGAAATACCGTCCCTCACCTTCATAATACCACTTCTTCCAGCACATCGATTAACAGTTGGTAATCCCCGTCAATCGCGCTGATATCAGCTTCTAGCAATCGGTCCGGGTCGACCATCGACCAGTCGATGTCGAAACCGGCGTGCACCGAAAGCTGGTAGAAAAACAGGCGCGCTGCCCTTCCGTTTCCATCTCTGAATGGATGGAGTGCCTCTATCTCCCCCATGAAGAAAGCGAGGTCATTGATAAAGATCTCTCGATCCAATCCTTTCAGGTAGTGCTCTTTCCTGAGACGATTAAAAATATCCTCTGCTGCGCTTTCAATAAACGTTGGATGGCAGAAAACGGTTCGCTTTGCAGCAACCGTTGTACGAATCTGGCCAGCTGAGGGATAGACGTCACTGAACATTCTTCCGTGGATGGTTTTCAAATATTCGAAATCATAGGTATTGTCTACCGACTCAGTAAGCATCTCTGCGGTACGCAAGTTGGCCAGGGACGCTTCTACTTTCCGCAGTTTTGATCGTTCCTTGATCGAAAAGAAGTTCACCAAGGTGGAGGTACCAGGATAGACGGAGAGTTCATCAGAGGTTTTGGTGTACTGCATGGCAAGTCCGTGTTCCTCAATATACCTTTGAATCAATTCATCCGCTGTCGCCTCCTCCTCTAGAATGGAACGTGCACTTTGTTCCTCTTCCAGGGAGAATTCATATCCTTCTGCCTCGTGGTTGAACTTGATATAGTCGATGCATGCTTGCACGCGGCCTGATTTCATAAAAAACACTAACCATCCTTTTATCGTACCGGACCTTAGGTAATCCAGTCCAATAGTATCATGAAGGGAACCTGCCCCATCTCGGTCTATGATATCCATACCAAAGAAGTGAGGTCAAGGCACAGGTGTAAGAAAAGAGCCCATTGCTGGGCTCTTTATCCAAGAATTTCTGTCTTTCCCTAGAAAGAGAAGCCCATATAGACGGTACCCTCAGCAAACTGAGGCATGCTGCTGGTCCCCTCGCTGAGAATAAGACCGTACTTGGCACTTGCTCCCATGCTGAAGGTCTTGTTGAAGTGGTACTCCAACGCAGCCTTTGCAAAGGCACCGTAGAGGAATGCATCCCCACTGTCGGTGGCTAAGCTAGGTCCCCAGGTAAGGAAACCACCAAGACCGATATCAAAATCAGTCTTACCCATGCTGATGTTCAGCATCGGTGCAACCGAGATGGTTCCTGCTTGGTCGAAGTTGGCAAATGCAGGACCAATATCGAAGGCAATGACATCATTGAATACATCTCTCCATCCATTAATGAGGTATGGAGAATATGCAAGTCCAAGGTCAACACCTAAGCCAAGAGAATCACTGAAGGTAATCATGTTCTCCATATGCAATCCAAGCTCAGCTTGTAAATTATATGTGTGATAACTGTTCAATGCAGGATTCTGGAAGTTGAAAGTACCACCCAGGGTAAGGGTTGTGCGTGAGCGGCTTTCCACATCCTTCTTTTCTTCTGCTGGCTCTTCAGTGGCTGTTGGTACTTCTACTGGTGGTGTTTCAGCTACCATTTCCTCAGCTGCAGGAGCAACTTCCTCATCTGGCTTTTCGGCTACCACTTCCTCAGCTACAGGAACGACTTCTTCTGCCGGCTCTTCGGCTACCACTTCCTCTGCTACAGGAACGACTTCCTCAACAGGTTCTTCAGCAACTACTTCCTCTGCTACAGGAGCAGGCTCTTCGGCCACAATCTCTTCCTGCACAGGGGCAGGCTCTTCAGCTACCATTTCTTCAGCTGTAGGAACTGGTTCACTGGCTACCATGGGAACTTCTTCCTCGGGTGGGAACATCGCTTCCGCTACAGAGATTGCACTTCCACTGAAATGTTCACCATCGTAGGATTGCTGTAGGTAGAGGGAGTGATCTACAGTCCCATCAAGGCCTCGTTCGGTATAGCTGGTGACAGAAGAGTCGACAACGGTCCAATTATCCTCTTCCTCCCCATCAACTTGGTAGCGGAAAGTTGTTACCAAAGGATCTTCCAGCAACCATTCCCAGGTTACTACTACAGGAACGGCAAACAAGAATGCCGGTAAAAGTATCAATACAGCTAATACAGTAATGAATTTCCTTTTCATATCGATGAACTCCTCTCTGCGACTCTTTGTGGGGTCACAGCAATCATATTGCAAAACCAATTATTGGTATCATACACTTCTGTAGTAATTATAACAAGCAAATGGACAATTGGTAACCCTACTTATTCACCATCTTGCCATAGATATGACATATTCTGTACCCTTCTTTATTATGAAGAAACTACAGACATTGGCAATCTTTTGTGGGAGCAGCACAGGAAAGAATCCTCACTATGCAGAGGGAGCACAGGAATTAGGTTCTATCATGGCCAAAAAAAAGAACCTCTCTTTGGTGTATGGTGGGGGGAAATCGTGGACTGATGGGCATTGTTGCCCAAAGTCTCTACGAGAAGGGAGGAAAGGTAATCGGAGTCCTACCTGAAGCGCTGAACAGAAGTGACGTTCGCCTTCATACGGTTGAGGACGAACTGATTGTCGTCCCAACAATGCATGAGAGAAAAGCCAAAATGTATTCTCTCGCTGATGCATTTATCGCGCTTCCGGGGGGAATCGGTACGCTTGAGGAAATCCTGGAAATCTTTACCTGGCTACAACTGGGGTACCACCAGAAGCCTGTGGCTATACTCAACCTTGCGGGATTTTACGATCAATTATTGGATTTTCTCGCCTATAGTGTCACCCAAGGATTTCTTAAGCAGGATCATCTGGATGCTTTGATTGTCGATAAAGATATTGCTTCTTTGCTCGACAATCTTGATAGCTGGGAACCAAAACTGAGTGATAAACTCTCGTACTGAACAGTAGAAAAAACGCAATCAATAGGACTATGCTACTCACATGACCAAACGAAATTACCATCTAATTGAACTCTTCTATATTATAGTGGGGTCCTTCCTCACCGCCGCTGGGGTAGCCCTCTTCTCATCCCCTGCAAGAATTGCCAGTGGAGGGGTAAGCGGTATTGCCATCATCATCTATCACACCCTACGATTCGATACCGGTCTATCCATCTTGGTCCTCTCCGTTCCACTCTTCTTGCTCGGAGTAGCCATTTTTTTTGGAAGACAATATGGGATGAAATCGCTGCTGGGAACCGTGCTTCTCTCGCTCTTCACCTCACTGATAAACGCATGGGTGGGTTATGACGGACTGCTTGACTATTCGAAGGATCTCTCGGTGTTGCTTTCGGCAATCTCAGCCGGGTTCTAATGGGATTGGGGTTGGCCTGGTCCTACGAAGTGGTGCAAACACCGGGGGGACAGACATCCTTGCGCAGATAGTTGCACGGTTTAGCCCGCTCTCCATGGGAACTGCGCTCTTTCTGGTTGATGCAATTATCATTGCTTCCAGTGCCTTCATCTTCTCACTTGAGATGGCTTTATATGCAACCATTACCGTTTATATCGTGGGAGCGACAGTCGACAAGGTAGTACTATCCTTTGGTACCAGATCCGCAAAAAACAGTCTTCATCATTAGTGAAAAACGGCAGGTTATCCAAGAACAGATCCTGAAGGAACTGGGGCATGGCGGAACCATCCTCAATGGACAGGGAATGTTCACCGGATTTGACCGACCGGTCATCATGACAGTAGTTTCAAACAATAAGGTTGGCGAGCTCACCAACATTGTACACCACGCTGACAAACAAGCATTCATGGTTGTACAGGAGGCATACAAAGTCCTCGGTGAGGGATTTACCCCCCATCGAGGAAGCTGCTTGGGCGGGTTCATCAGACGTCACCCAAAAGAGAAGACGGGTTACACGTCCCTAGATTATAGTTTCCAGAGCTTGTCTGGGTAATATCCTGAAGATACCTTCTTGGCAAGCTCATTCTTCACAATGTCTTTATCCTCACTGTAAGTCATGCCGAACCAGCTCTCCTGGGTGGTATAGAAGCGCATCTTCCCTTCCCCGGTTGTTACAATGTTGCTGGCACCATTCGGCAGATAACACTCAGTCTTCTCACTGGTGATGTGGTCTTTGATGAAAGCGTCCCAGTAGCTGTTGAAGCTTTCAAAGGCAGTAGGCGAGAATCCAAAGAAATTCATGGAGACCCACTCCTTACCGGTAAGTACAATATCACCGGAACTCTGGTGGCTGACCACCTTATCGCCCTCATATCCAATCTTGGTGTGCTCTTCCATGCTTGCAAGATAGCCATCCTCGACATTGCAGATAGCGCGACTGACCGTCCCGCTCTTGCTCATCGTATGGTCAAGCACATAGCCCACCATTGCATGCTCTTTGCTTCCTGGTTTCAGGTTAGCAAGGTGTTCTGCCAAGATTGCAAAGGACTCTCTGCCATAGTAGTCATCTGCATTGATGACAGCGAAGGGTTCCTTTACCGTGTTCTCTGCACAGAGGACTGCATGGATGGTACCCCACGGCTTCTTTCTGTTTACAGCAAGTCGTTTCTGTTCCTCAGAGAGGAGTGCATCCTGACTCTGGAAAACATAGGTAGCATCCATATTGTTCGCGATCCGGTCGAACAACCGTTCACGGAAATCTTTCTCGATATCCTTGCGGATGATAAAGACAACTTTTTTTTCAAAGCCACTACGATGTGCATCATAGACACCATAATCCAACAACGTCTCTCCATGGTTTCCTACGCTGTCAATCTGCTTGATGCCGCCATAGCGACTTCCCATACCAGCTGCCATTACCAAAAGTGTTGGTTTCATGCTTTCTCTCCTCAAATCTGTGCTCAGATGGTTTCATTCTATCTTCTCTGCCAATGACAGTCAAATGGAAGGTACCAATAGCCCTGGCCCAAGGGGCGGGGTATCTCACCTCGCTTTCCCAGCACTGCTCGGTAATGGAACCATGGCTTCCGCTACTCTCGCTTCGTTGGGGAATGAAGAAATAGTGGTAAAACAGAGATCCATGGAGTATGCTGTGTACATGAACAATCGAGAATGGTACACAGAAGCAATGCGTTTCTGTCAGTTATCCGCTTCTTGTGCGACCTGTCCGTATCAGCTACTGGCAGGTGGCCTTACCATACCTGGTAACAGTGAAGAGAGGCCCTGTTTTTCTTCAAAGGAAGCATTACTTGCATTAGATGCTTGGCTATCTGAGGAACGTACATGTGATGATGGTGTGGATATGGAAAATGATGACCACAAGTGGCTCCAAGACCTCCTGAAACTCCAGTTCCATGAGGAAGAGAGCGAAGAAGACTCATTCTTCGACGATGATCTCTTCTAGATTACTTCGATACTCAGCTGAATTGCTGCTGAGTACCACCCTGTTGCATAAAGGTCTGGGTCGAAATCAGGAATCTCAGCAAGAATATCCCCTGTCTCATAGAGGATTGAATCATTATTGCCATAAGCTCCTCGTACACCCAAATCCTTTTCCATTGCTTGCTGTCCAGCAACATTGACTGCGCGAGAAATATTGCTCGATACACGTACGGTAAAGGGTATCTCTGACTCTTGCCCTTGGGGCAAGGGTTCCCCTTCATCCAACATAAAAGCAAATCGCTCTTGGTTTCCATCTTCCCCAGGGCGGATGGACAAACGGAATTTACTGATGGTGTTGTTTGAGACCAGGGTGTACGTACCTACCCTTATGATGCTGTTCCTGCTGGCAGAAAGATTGAAATCCAAGGCAGCATCATTCTGTTCGACGCGGAAAATCTCGGTAATCGGCATTCTGCTTCTACCCTGACACTGGTAAATGGAAGCGGTGCCGCAACAAGAACCGCCCCTTCAAAAAGAAGGAAAAACAGGACAGCAAGTATGAGCATCAAGCGACGTTTCGTCCGATTCCGTTTCATCATAATGAAAGTGTAATAAGGTGTGTAACCCATGTCAAGAGTAATGAAATATCTTTTTTTTCCATTACGGTGAATATCTTTCAATAAAACTTACTTTATTTCATACATATTAATATTTTATCAATAACATATCTCATGTCATACGATTTCCCAGAGCTCCTATTGACACTTGCCTTTCCTCTGCCGTAGGATACGGATGAATGGGCTCGTAGCTCAGCTGGATAGAGCGTCTCCCTCCGGAGGAGAAGGCCGTGCGTTCGAATCGCGCCGGGCTCATCATGAAAGGAAGTCGTCAAGGCTTCCTTTCCTTGTATTCGACTGCCTGATGCAAACGGATGTCCCTACTGCTTGAACCAATTCTGATCTCATAGGGACCTTCATCACTGACAAATTTCCAGGTATCAATGTCCCATCGAGAAAGGTCCTCTGCAGAGACCCCGAATTCAACCTTCGTTGTTTCTCCTGCTTTGAGCAATATCTTCTTGAATCCCTTCAACTCCTGCTTCGCACGATAGACCTTGGGGATCAAGGGATGTATGTATAGCTGCACAACCTCTGATGCGGTAACATCAGAGATATTGGTTAGTGAGAAGGAGACTGAAAACCTTCCTCCTGACTGCTCCCCTACCGTCAAATCATTATAGGAAAAAGCAGCGTAACTAAGCCCATGACCAAAACAGTACAATGGGGAAGGACCTTCGCTGTCAAACTGGCGATAGCCACCATAAGATTCTCCGTATAGTCTGTAGGGCTTACCTGACGAATATTCAGGTCTCCCTGTCCCTTGTGGATTCTAGCGAGAGAGAAAGAAGGATAATCCGTGGGATAACTACGCATCGAGCGGTAGTCAGAAAGTGAGGAAGCGATGGAGAATGGAAGCTTCCCTGAAGGTGAGACATTCCCAAAGAGTATATCGCGCAAGGCTTCTGCCGTAGATGACCCCAGATACGAGGTCCAGAGAATTGCCGGAACCTTGTCATTGAATGGTGTGAGATTGAGGGCTCCCCCCCCACTCTGTACGATTACGATGGTTCTCTTGTTCAGCTTGCTTGCATGCTCAATCGAACGGAGGGTTGCATGATCCATCTCCCATGGACGATCGTAAGCCTCAGACTCTTCAATATGGTTGAATCCAACAACCAAGATTACTGCATCAGCAGAGGCTACACTACCACGGAATGAGGGACTACGATACCAATGCCGTGGCAAGCTGGTAGCCTGGCCTTCCATCAAGGAAGCAAATGGCTTTGGTGGCGTTACCCACTGGATCATCGAGGAACCACCACCCTGGGCTACATGCTCTGCGTTGTCGCCTCCAATGCAGAGCTTCCAAGAAGGATCAAGAGGAAGTGCCTTACCTTCGTTTTTCAGGAGGACTGCACTTCCAAGAGCTACCTGTAAGGCTGTTTCTTGGTGTTTCTCATCCCCCACCCGTAGAGCAGGATCGGCTAAAGGACAGGAAAACAATCCTGCTTTCTCGTACGCTGTGAGTAGATGAAGCACCTTCTTGTCAATTGCATCCTCAGTGGCCACTCCTCGAGAAAGTGCATCCAGAACGCTCTCTTTCTTCAGGTATTTGCCACCTGGCATCTCCAGATCGACACCAGAGGCGAGCACCCCGTCTGTACTGTAGAGAGAATTCCAATCACTGATAACCAACCCATCAAACTGCCACTCTCCTCTGAGAATTCCTTCCAAAAGATAGGCATGCTCGCTTGCATAGGTTCCATTGACTTGATTATAGCTGGTCATTACTCCAAGTGACCCAGCATCCAGTGCATATTTAAATGCAGGAAGGTAGAGCTCCCTGAGCGTTCTCTCATCGACCACGGAGTTGGATTTGTGCCTGTCATACTCACTATTGTTACAGGCAAAATGCTTTACTGTTGTTATAACGGGGTGGGTCTGCACTCCCTGGATGTATGCTGCTGCCATTCGACCTGCAAGCAAGGGATCCTCTCCAAAATATTCAAAGTTCCTCCCACAGATGGGAACTCGTGCAAGGTTTACCCCAGGTCCAAGCAGGACCCCGATACCCAGTGCACGGCATTCTGCCCCAATATGCTCCCCTACCTTTGTAAGCAATGGAGTGTCCCAAGTTGCCGCCATGGCTACCGATGCAGGAAAATCGGTTACCGGAGCATTCCAGCCCCTGAGTCCGAGCGTCGCATCACTAGTCCAAACTGGTTTCAAGCCAACGCGTGGGATACCCGGGATACAGAACTCATCCTGCCCACTCAGCAGGGTAATTTTTTCTTCAAGGGTAAGGAGAGCAAGCAACTGTTTGGCTTTCGAAGGTTCCTTACTTGGGGGGGGAAGCTGAAGATGCATCGGTTCATAGTCACTCTGGATATCTCGACTTTTCAGCATCTGCTGCATACGCAGCTGGACCACACGTTTCCCCAGCTTTGAAAACCATCGCATATACACGGCACACCTCCAAAGACAAGTATACCATGTACACTTGCCTTTGAACGGAAAAACTCGGTACTGTAGGGACATGAGCATAAGCGTACTCTTTTTGGGTGAAATAGTAGGAAGACCAGGGATTCAATGTGTCAAGGAAGCTTTGCGACAGCTGCGGACAGAGAAGTCCATCGATTTGGTTATAGCCAATGCAGAAGGAGCAACAGGAGGCTTCGGGATCGGAAGAGCCCACAGCATGCAATTGTTGAAACTGGGCATCGATGTGATCACTGGTGGAGAGAAAATTTACTACAAGAAGGACATGGTGGAGTTTATCGCAAAAAAAACCCCAGCATCCTCAGGCCTGCAAACTATCCACAGCAGAATCCTGGAAGAGGTATTCGCTTTTTGACGGTGAATGACCAAAAGGTATGCGTCATAAACATCCTTGGCAATGCAGACTTCCCCCGCACCCATCTTTCCAATGCCTTCAGTCTTGCCCAGCTCCTCGTGGACAAGGCGCAAGAGGAAGGGGCTATCCCCTTGGTGCAGTTCCATGCTTCCCCTACAGCAGAAAAACTCTCCATGGGATTCATGCTGGATGGGAGGGCCGCTGCAGTCATCGGGACCCATACCAAGGTACTCAGCGCTGATGGGCGTATTCTTAAGGGGGGGGCACAGCTTACATCACCGACAATGGGCGATGCGGCAGCCAAACAAGTGTGGGAGGCTTCGATGCCACCACGGAAATCGAAAAACAAATAGTACAGATACCGGTTCGCAGCCAAGAGTGCTGGGACGACCTTGCCCTGGTTGGGGTAATGGTGGAGATCTCAGACGAGAAGAAGGCTACCTCCATAGAGGTTATCCGTATACCGGTCGAAAATGAAAGGACATAACTATGTATGAGATCGTTACCGTATCAAAACACATCTCGCCTGACAAGGTAGAGGTCGTTTGCAATAGTTCTGCATGTAATGGATGCAAAGGATCAACATTCTGCAATACCAAAGGAAAAAAAAGTTCGAGGTTTGGAATGAGAACAAACTCCCACTTGATGAGGGTCAGGAAGTTGAAATCTACCTCCAGCCATCAAGAACGATTGCTGGAACTTTGATCACACTCATTGTTCCTCTCCTGCTCTTTCCTGTGGGCTACTTTTTATCTGTGGCAGCAGGACTGGGTGTGGGATCCTCATTCCTCATCGCCTTAGGTGGTATTGCACTAGGATTCGTTGGAGTTTGGCTCTATTTCAAGAAACAAAAAAAACCACTACCTTCCCGTCATAGCTTCAGTCCTCTCAGAAGAGAGGGAAGAATGAGATTGCTCAAAAGGGCAACGGCGGTTATACTCAAGACATGAGAAAAAGGCTTCTTGGCATGGTTCTTGCATCGTTTCTCTTCCTCTCCTGCTCCCTATCCCCCGAGCAGGATGCATTGGTACGCTCTTTTACCCTGCCTGACCTCTCCCTGAAAAAAATGCCACATATGTTCTGGACCGTGGCAGCGAACCACCACTTACGTCATAGCTGATGAGATTGAACTCTATGACCAGACTCACAAAGCCATCATTCGTGGATTACATTTCTCACAGACTGATGAGGAAGGTAATCTCATGCTCACCGGTCATGCTGATTATGCAGAAGTCGATACTGAATACTACGATGCCGAACTTTCTGGCGCTGTCTCACTGGAAAAATCCCCAAGAGCATCTTCTCATTGAAGCAGAAGCGTTGAGTTGGATTGGGGATGATGAAACATTGGTGAGCAAGGGAGATACCCCGGTTACATTGGTCTATGAGAATGACAAGAAAGTACAAGGAACAGGAATGACTGCAGCTTTGGCAAGCTTTAAGGTCACCTTTAAAGCGGTTCTGGAGGGAGTGATATCCCAATGAGACGAGCATTAGTCATCTTATCACTACTACTACTATTTCTTCCTCTCGCGTCTCTCCTTGCCAAGGAAATCACCTTCTCCGGGGGTTCGACAAGCATGCACATGCAACAGGGATTCGAGACCATCACACTCTCAGAAGGTGCTACCATTACCAGTGGGTCGCTCCGCCTTGAAGCCGATACCATCGTTCTGACAGGAGAATCCTTCCGCTATGCCACCTGTACAGGCTCTGTTTCACTCCATGATGAAGAGCGGGGAATTTCCTTGCAAAGCAAGAATCTCTACTATGACCGCCAAGAAGAATTGATCATCATAGACGGATACCTGGAGCTGGACGACCAAACCAACGAGGTGATCGCTTCTGCGTTCCACTTGGAGTTTACGCTTGACGATGGGGAGGTCCTGTTACAGGTCCAAGTCCGACTTTTCAAACACACAGACAGCGGGGCAATGGCTTGCAAAGCTGATTCCTTACACTTCAATCGCGAAAAACAAATGCTCAATCTTGAGGGAAATGCCACCATTGATTGGGATAGAGACCTCTATCAAGCCCAACGAATTACCGTTGACCTTACCACTGAGGCCATCACCATGGAAGGAGCAATCAAGGGGGTAGTCAATGGATAAGTTCACCAGCCTTCTTGAAGTACGAAACCTGGCTAAATCCTATGGGAAAAAGGAAGTCGTAAAGGATGTATCTTTCTCCATGCACTCAGGCAGATTATTGGACTGCTTGGCCCCAATGGAGCCGGGAAGACCACTACATTCTACATGATTGTAGGATTTCTCAAGGCAAAGAAGGGAACCATCCTACTCAATGGAGAGGATGTAACTGAACTTCCCATGTACATACGTAGCAAAAAAGGGACTGGCCTACCTACCCCAGGAACCCTCAATTTTCCGTAAACTCAGTGTGGAGGATAATATCCGTTTGGTTGCCCAAACGAGAAGAGACCTGAACCACAGCGAGCAGGAAGAAAAAAAGTTGAGCAGTTGCTTAGAGAGTTCGGAATTGAAGAGATCCGTTCCCAGAAGGGATATACCCTCAGTGGAGGAGAGAGGAGGCGTACCGAGATTGCCCGTTCCTTGGCAAGCAATCCACAATTTCTCTTGCTCGATGAACCTTTCGCTGGAATTGATCCAAAGGCTGTCTTCGAGATCAAGCAGTTGATCAAGGCGCTTGCCGCCAAAGGTATCGGCATCCTCCTCACCGACCATAATGTGAGGGACACGCTCTCCATTACATCCTGTTCATACATCATCAATGCAGGAACCATCCTGGTTTCAGGAGGAAAGCAGGAGTTGCTTTCCAACCAAATCGCCAGGGACATTTATTTTGGACAAGATTTCGGGGAGGACACCTAATGGATTTTTCAGCACAGCTTTCACTCTCCCAAAAAACAACAACAACATCAAACTAAGACCCC
>JDSF01000121.1_pt1 | contig 59624 bp, 71 predicted proteins | sample 199441 | NCBI WGS metagenome assembly JDSF01 (sample SAMN02592751, study PRJNA231836) | bioreactor metagenome | isolation source: continuous culture bioreactor denitrification-DNRA | place: Germany: Bremen
GTATTAGAAGTATGGTAAGATATCACCCATATCCACGATAGCACGCTTAATGGCTTCTTCTCTTCCAATTTTATGATCGTTAACACCTTCTACAAGGAGTCTATCAAATTTTCTTACACCTAAAAATTTAAAGATATCTTTAAGATAATGGACGCCATGATTCATCTTGGTAGCTAATACAATTGGAATATTAGCACCTGATGATTGAATGTAGAGCATCTTTCTTGTTTTATTATCCAATAAACCTTCAACTTTGTCATGAGCTGGATCAATATTGATGACTTTACCATCAAGAATGATACAGTCGAGATATTGCTTTAATATGGATGGGAAAAACACACTCCACATAGGTGCGGCAATAACATATTTATCCGCTTTAATAAATTGGTCACATAGATCTGAGGCTCTGTGAACAAGCTTTTGATCTTCTTCAGATAGTTCATCTAAGGCATCACCGCATACAAGAGCTGCCCTTGATGAAAATAACTTGTAGTTCATAAGAGGTATATCTGCTTCATAGAGATCTAATTCTTCAATGGTATCATCTGGATAGCATTCTTTATACTTGTCAATAAAGGCTCGTCCAACGGTCTTGCTTGTTGATAGATGCTCTGGCTTAGAATTGACAGTAATATAGAGTAAGGTGGACATATTAACACTTCCTTTTATATAAGATTTTATTTTAGTATAGGAAAGCATGGTGTTAGAGATAGAGCACCATACTTTTTTATGCTATTATTTATAGTTTGGGTAATTTATTGTTAGATTAAACATGGTCTATGGCATAAAAAAGCCCTAAATGTTCTTGACGTATATCTGAGAAAAACTATGTGCGCGTGAGAAAGACAATTACAAAAAAAAGAAGGGATATATATTCCTGGTTGTTGTGGTTTCTGAATAACAATTACTGGAAAGATTTGGATTTCTTGATATGGGATAAGATATGGCTGAAATGTTGATAAATACAGTGATATCGTAGCATGGTAGAGCAATGAATAAGGGTTCCAAAATGCTTGAATTATAGACTTAAAAATCTTTATGAAAAAATAATAAAAAAAAGTATTTGACGCGGAGACATTTACTCCATATAATGAAGTTATCAAGATTAATTTTTAGGGGGATAACAATGTGGAAATGAATGAAAATGTAAAAAAAGGCTTATAGTATTGAAGGACTTGTAGCAATCGTTGTTATTGGTATTTTTTTTCAGCTATTTATGTAGCGTGATGGGGCTTGTTAATATGTTCAATACGCTCATTAGTACAGCCCATGATCTTTTGATTAATACGGTATTTTTCATTATGGGTATTACAGTATTAGCAGGGGCGTTTGGCTCTGTTTTATCTGAATTTGGTATTATATCTATCTTGAATCGTATTTTAGCATTTCTTATGAAGCCACTATATAGAATGCCAGGAGCTGCTATTTTGGGAGTTGTGACCACGTATCTCTCTGATAATCCAGCAATTATTACATTAGCTAATGATAAAGGATTTAAAAGGTACTTTAAAAAATACCAGTTACCAGCTTTAACGAATATAGGAACGGCTTTTGGTATGGGTCTTGTTGTCACCTCCTTTATGATTGCACAACAATCACCCGTTGGAGAAAGCTTTGTAGTACCAGCCATTATTGGTAACATTGGTGCGATTATCGGTAGTATTGTTAGTGTACATATTATGCTTCATTTCACTAAGAAAGAATATGGCGTAGAAGAAATGGCAGTTGAAAGTAATGGTAGTGAGTTAAACTTATTGATGTACAGAGAAGTACGGGAGGGTAATCTTGGTTCTAGATTACTTGAGTCTTTACTTGAAGGTGGTAAAGCAGGTGTTGATTTAGGATTATCTATCATTCCTGGTGTATTGATTATATGTACCTTCGTCATGATGCTTACCAATGGACCTTCCGATGTAGGCGTCTATACAGGAAGTGCTTATGAAGGTGTTGGTTTGTTTACATATTTAGCAGATAAACTTAGTTTTATATTAGATCCACTATTTGGATTCAGTAGTAATGAAGCAATAGCTGTGCCGATTACATCACTGGGTTCAGTGGGTGCGGCAATTGGTATGGTACCTAAATTACTAAAAGAAGGACTAATTGGTGGTAATGAAATTGCTATCTTTACAGCAATGGGCATGTGTTGGAGTGGTTATCTAAGCACACATGTAGCCATGATGGATAGTTTGAATTGTCGAAAGCTAACAGGGAAAGCCATTATCAGTCATACCTTTGGTGGTCTGGCAGCAGGGATTGCTGCTCACTGGATATATATTTTATGGACATCAGTATCATAAAGTAGCGTAAGCAATGAATAATTGAAAAATAGACAAAGGGATAGTTTGTAAGTGTTGCAAATTATCCCTTTTAATAGTATAGAAAATAATCGTATTAACGTGACGTCAGTAATTGTATTTGATATAATAAGTGGGTAGAAATAAAAAACTAAAAGATTCTTAGGAGGAGCTAGCATGAAGAGAATTGATGAACGTGATACCATGTTTGCAAGAATAAGTTATAAAAAAAGGCTCCAAGGCTTATGAAGATTATTATAGAAGAAATCCTGATAAAAAAGAAATAGATGATAAGATACGAGACAAACCACATCTATGTAGTGAGGGTACTGCTACCTATGATGAAATCTTGTCACCTATTGCAGATGCTAATTTTGCATTTTTAGGGGGAATTAAGCACTTAGCAGAAGGTCCAGTTAATTCACAAAAGACAGAAACTGATCCTAAAAGGATGACGAGGGTCCTAAAAGGATTAGCTAGCCATTATGGTGCTTGTCTAGTAGGTGTTACAAAGATGAAAGATGAGCATTTTTTATTCTCATCGGGGAAGACATGAGAAAGATTATGGCGAAGAAGTTGAGGTGACACACCCCTATGGTATTGTTTTTGCTGTAGAGATGGATAAAGGCATGATTAATCGGTCACCCCAAGTAGCCGAGGTCATTGAAACATCTAAAGCTTATGTGGATGTAGGAATCATAGGTATGCAACTGGCTTACTATATCAGACAGTTAGGTTACGATGCAAGAAATCATATGGATGCTAATTACTTGGTCGTTGCACCACGTGTAGCGGCTGATGCAGGATTAGGGCAGATTGGTAGAAATACGTTACTCATTACCAGAGAGTATGGCTCTAGAGTACGACTTGGTGTAGTCACCACTGAGTTGCCTCTTGAAATAGATGAAGCCATTGATTTTGGTATGGAAGCATTTTGTTTAGCTTGTGGAAAATGTGTAAGAACTTGCCCAGGTAAAGCCATATCAGGTGATGATGATTCAGCCAAATGGTTCTTAGAGCAAGAAAAGTGTTATACCATGTGGCGAAGTATTGGAACAGATTGTGGCATTTGTATTAGTGCCTGTCCATTTAGTCAAGGACTTGACTCACCATGTATTGATGCCATAAAGGGTAACCCAGAAATGATTCAACAGATTTTGCAAGCCCATGAAGAGAAATATGGTATAAGACCTTATATAAAAGAACAACCTTTATGGTTTAAGTGATGAAAAGTTCCTAGAGAAACAATAAAATAATCGTATACCCAAATATAAAAGTGGAGAGGTTTGTGAAAAAAAAGCCTTTCTTTTTTTTGTGCACCAAATAATAGCTTGGGTAAAAGCATATGCTTTTACTATCTTTTGTTTATTGGAGCGAATGTCTTCACGTACCTTCTGTCATTGAATTTATTTAAATCATTACCTTAATAATATGGCAACAAAATCATTACCACTCAAATTGATGCCTGTATAGTAATGCTATATAATGAAACTACATTACATGAAAATAGAGATGAATAAGTTTAAGGAAGTAAAATAACAAACAACGGCATAAAAGGAGGTAATTAATGAATTGCTTGATCGCTCAATCGGGTGGACCTACTACAGTTATTAACGCTAGTATTGTAGGCATTATTAAAGAGAATCAATCAAGAAAGTGTTATGATACAATCTACGGTGGACTTAATGGTATGGAAGGGATTTTAACGAAAGATATCATTAATCTATCGAAATTAACAGATGACGAAATAGAAAGATTGAAATATACCCCATCTTCATCTTTAGGGTCGTGCCGCTATAAATTAAAAGCTTTTGAGGATGACGAACAAGATTATATTTGCTTTTTTAAGATATTAAATGAGTTATCCATTGATACCTTTTTTTTATATTGGTGGGAATGACTCTATGGATACAGTCCATAAGCTAAATCACTATGCAAAAGTAAAAAAAATGAATAAGAAGATTATTGGTATACCTAAAACAATTGATAATGATCTACATATGACAGATCATACACCAGGATATGGAAGTGCAGCAAAATTCATTGTGACGACGGTTATGGAGACCTATATGGATGCCAATGTATATAAGAAAAATGGGATTTTTTATTCTTGAAACAATGGGAAGGGACACGGGATGGCTTGCGGCAAGCAGTGCTGTGGCTCATATTGATGGAAAGCCTATTGTGGACTATGTTTTTTTTCTACCTGAATCACCTTTAGCCAAGGGAAAATTTATAGAAGATGTGAAAGAAACGTATCATAACAATGGTCATGTCTATATTGTTGTGTCAGAAGGTGTAAAAGATAAATCAGGTGAATATCTCTATAACGTGGATTCTCAAAATAAACATGATAAGTTTTCACATCCTCAATTAGGTGGAGTTGGTAAACAATTAGAGAAATGGATCATAGAGGCAGGTATTACAAACAGAATAAAAGTTCTTGAATTAGGTATATCGCAACGTTGTTCCATGCATCTTGTTTCAGGAAGAGATTTAGATGAAGCTGTTTTGGTTGGCGCTGAAGCTGTAAGCTATGCTCAGCAAAACTATTCAGGAATTATGGTGGCTATAAAAAAGATTAAATAATTACCCCTACAAGGTAGAAACCATGCCTGTAGATGTTTCAAAAGTGTGCAATCGCGTCAAGTATTTCCCAGCACAGTGGATAGAGAATGGCAGCCAAATCACAAAAAAGGCAATAGATTATATAGAGCCACTACTGGATGATAGTACGACGGATAACAAGAGAAACATAACAAGTTTTATACAATTAACGAAGAAATACAATATTAAGGAGGTACTATAATGGTAAAGGCAACGATTATAATAAAGAATGAAACGGGATTACACGCAAGACCAGCAAGTCAATTTGTGACGACTGCTTCAGGGTTCAAATCAGATGTATTGGTGAAAAAAAGAAGGGAAAGAATATAATGCAAAAAAGTATTCTTGGATTACTAAGTATGGGGGCAGGAAAAGGTGATGAAGTAACGATAATAACGGATGGCGTGGATGAAGAGAATGCCCTTCAGACTTTGGTGCAATTAGTTGAAAATCTCAAAGGATAGAGGTGAGACCTGGTATGTTAATAAAGGGAATAGGCGTATCATCTGGGGTCGTCATTGGAAAAGTCTATATAAAAAAAAGAAATTGATATGGCGATAAAACGTTCAGCAGATGATCCTTTAGAAGAATTAAATAAACTTAAAAAAAGGTATTAATGAATGTGACAAAAAATTAGACAAGCTTTATAGCACCGCCTTTGAACAGATTGGTGAGGAAGAAGCAGAAATATTTCAAGCCCACAAACTTCTGTTAAAAGATCCTGAAATAAGTTCCCAAGTAAAAGATAAAATTGATAAAGGATTCAGCGCTGAATGGGCTATTGATGAAGTTATGAATGTTTATGTAGATATGTTTAATGCCATGGAAGATGAATATTTGAAGGAAAGAGCATCGGATATCAAAGATGTTTTTTCTAGATTGATAAGAGCTCTAAAAGGTATTAAAGAGGATGATTTCAGCGACTTTAATGAAAAAAGTCATTGTTGTAGGAAAAGATCTAACACCATCAGATACAGCTCAAATGGACAAGAGCAAAGTCATAGGGTTTATTACAGAATTAGGTGGGAAAACATCCCATTCAGCCATCATGGCAAGGACTCTTTCAATTCCAGCTATTGTGGGTGCAACAGATATTATCCATCAACTAGAAGATGGGGACCAAGTAGTATTTGATGGAGAAGAAGGTACGATTATTATTCATCCAAGTGAAGAAGAAATGAGAATGTATGATCATAGAAAAAAAACAAAACTTAACCTTTATGAAAGAATTAGAAACTCTAAAAGGGTTAAAATCTGAAACAAAGGATGGGCATGTAGTAAGCTTACTAGCTAATGTTGGTACTTTATCTGATTTAGATTATTTAACGAACAGTGATGCTGAGGGCATTGGACTTTTTAGAACAGAATTTTTATATATGGATAGGGGGCAGCTACCAACTGAAGAAGAGCAATTTAATGTGTATAGGGAAGCCGCTCATAAAGTAGATGGAAAGACTGTTATTATAAGGACTCTTGATATTGGAGGCGATAAAGAACTCCCTTATCTTAATTTTAAACAAGAGATGAATCCATTTCTTGGTTATAGAGCCATTCGCATATGTTTGGAGAGAAAAGATATTTTTAAGGTTCAATTAAGAGCTATATTGAGAGCAAGTGCATATGGGGACATTAAAATCATGTTTCCTATGATATCGAGCTTAGAAGAATTGTATGAAGCAAAATCTGTTTTAGAGCAGGTCAAAAAAGAACTTAAAAAGGAGAATATAGACTTTAACAAACACATTGATGTAGGTATGATGGTTGAGGTTCCAACTGTAGCCATTCTATCAGATATGTTTGCAAAAGAGGTAGATTTCTTCAGTATTGGTACAAATGATTTGGTTCAATATATGACAGCTGTCGATAGGGGAAATGAGCAAGTAGCCCATCTATATCATCCATATCATCCAGCTGTATTAAGAGTCATAAAATTAGTTATTGAAAATGCTCATAAAGAAGGTATATGGGTAGGTATGTGTGGAGAAGCGGCATCTGACCCTCGATTAATCCTGTGCTAGTTGGCATGGGCATCGATGAACTCAGTATGGTGCCAACAGCAATTTTGAAAGCAAAACATGCTATTAGGAAGTTATCTTATAAAAAAAATCAAAGCACTAAAGGATGAGATTGGATTAATGGGTACCACAAAAGAAGTACAATATTTAATCGATACTTATCTTGTACTTTAGGAAATATGCATAACGGATTAACTGGCATAATCATAGGATATCGTTAATTTAGTCATTAAGGAATAAGTTTTACCTTTTTAATGTGGTAATTTGTTTTAAAAGACATGAATAAGGTTATACGCTATAATGAAAATATGTTATAACAATTATCGCGATAATGATTAACTTAGTAAATCACAGTGTGAAAATAAATGTTGACACTGTGATTGTGACTTTGTGCTTGCAAGCAAACAAAATCATGTCACAAATTATGGAAGGTTATTTGGCAAACAATCTTTTGGTTGTTTAAAACTATAATTATGAGGTGAATACATTGAGAGAAAAATTACAAACTTTTGCTGGTTCAATGATGATACCAATTATCTTACTCGTTATAGTAGGATTCTATGTAAGTATCGCAAGTTCATTTACAGGTTATATATTAACAGAAGGCAGTTTCTTATATGTCTTGTTTACGATGATATCGAGTATAGGTTTTATGATTATGCGCTATTTACCATTTTGGTTTGCGGTAGGTGTAGCATTTGGTTTAGCTAAGAAAGAAAAGGGTTGGGCAGCTTTTAGTGGTCTTATTATGTTTTTCTGTTTTAATACAATCATCAGCACATATGCTGGTGCCATGGGATGGACAGCCGATACCACAACTGTTGAGCATTTAACAGGCAATCTAGGCTATACGCTAGAATCAGCTCAGAACTTTAATGCTCTATGGAAAAATGTAGCAGGAATATTTACATTTGATATGGGTATTTTTAGTGGAATTCTAACAGGAATTCTAACAGCTATTATACATAATCGCTGGTATAAAAAAACAATTACCCCATGTATTTTCATTTTTTAGTGGTCCTCGTTTTGTTGTTATTCTCATCACATTATTTTCTATTCCTCTAGGTGTAGCGACATTTTATGTGTGGCCAGTAATAGCTGCAGGATTACAAAATTTAACAAAGTTTATTACAAGTTCAGGTTTATTTGGTACGTTTGTATTTGGTGCAACAGACAAAGCATTACTTCCATTCGGTATTCATCATTTACTTGCATTCCCTATTGAATATACACGAGTAGGTGGGGTAATGGAAATTGGTGGTCAGATCTACGAAGGTGTTCGTAATATTATAATTGGGCAAGCGGGTTCGACGGAAGCTACTGGTTATATTGTAAGAAACTTTACAACGGGTCGATTATTATTTCAATTAGGTGGATTGCCAGGTGCAGCAGCAGCTATTTATGCTACTGCAAGACCTGAGAAGAAGAAGTTGGTTGCCTCTATTGTTTTACCAGCGGCTTTAACCATTATGTTTGTAGGTATTTCAGAGCCTATTGAATATACCTTCTTGTTTGTAAGCCCATTGTTATACTATCTCGTACATGTACCATTGTCAGGTATTGCCTATGTCTTAACGGAACTTACTAATGTATCCATTAATGGACACGCATTTTTCTTTATGATTCCTAACTTATTTCAACCACAGAAAGTACATGCGTTATCCTTAATTTTATTAGTGCCTGCATATTTTGCAACATATTTCTTTATCTTTAAATGGGCCATACGCAAATTTAATATTATGACTCCTGGTAGAAAAGCAAATAAAGATGAAGAAGTCAAATTCTATATGAAAAAAGATTATCGAGAAAAGAAAGCTGAAAAGAAAGCAGGAAAAAAAGATAAGACATCCGCTTTAACAGAAGGGATAATTGCAGCTTTTGGTGGAAAAGATAATATTGATAGTGTAAGTAATTGCGCAACACGGCTAAGGGTTAGTGTCAAAGATCCATCTCTCGTAGCAGATGATGACTTCTGGATGGAAAATCTTGAAGCCAAGGGTGTTGTCAAGAAGAACTCTGCTTACCAGATTATATATGGACCCCACGTCATTACAATAGCAACTCATGTGAAAGAAGCATTAGATATTAGTTAAGCATGTTATTAAGGACAAGAGGTTAATGCTCTTGTCTTTAAGCATTTCAATCTATAATAGGGCAAAAGTCATGGCACAAAATATGAAATAAGGTATGATAGTATGTTAAAAGCAATAGAGAAACGGTTAAAAGAATATAAAGAAGCAATCTATGAAGATCTTTCAAAACTGATTAAAATCCAGTCTGTCTATGATGGAAAAACAAAAAGTGAAGGCTCTCCTTTTGGCCAAGGTGTTAGAGAATGCTTTGATTACATCATGCATATGGCGAAAAGAGAAGGCTTATACGTCAAGGATTTTGATGGTTATGCTTTGCATATTGATTATGGTAAAAGCGATGATATTTTTTGGTATCTTATGTCATGGCGATATTGTTGGAATTTTTGAACCAGAAAAATGGTTTACCAACCCCTTTGAATTAAAAGAAAAAAATGGTTTATGGTTAGGTCGTGGGGTCAATGACAACAAAGGCATGATTGTAGGATTGTTATATGTGATGAAGATATTAAAAGAGTTAGGTTATAAGCCTAAAAAGAAAATTCGTTTAATTATTGGTGGGGCAGAAGAAACCACTTGGGAATGTATGGATCATTATTTTAAGCTCAATCCCATGCCGTCTATGGGGTTTTCACCAGATGGGGATTTTCCTATTATTAACTGTGAAAAGGGTATTAGTTATTTCCAATACACGAAGGATTTGAATTGGGATAATGGGTCGCAATATCAGATTGTATCCATACACACACAGGTAGATTGGAGTAAGGTATGTTCAGAAATGACCGTTCGATTAAAATCGCCTGATATACCCATAGACCAAATCGTAGATAGTGCAAAAAATTGTTCCTTGGGATGAAGGGGTAGATATTTATTATGAAGGTGTTTCTGCAAAAAGTAGAAACCCTCATAGAGGTGAAAATGCTATTTTCAAAGGCGTAAAGAGTTTGTTGAAACTGAATCAATTAGACCCGCAATCTAAGGAAATTCTAGAATTATTAAATCAATATTTTGTGGATTCCACAGGCGGTGAAAAGTTAGGCATATACTATAAAGATACTAAGACAGGCTGTACAACCAGTAATCTTTCACATATCATATTAAAAGCGTCTAAACTAATCATTGGATTCGATTATCGCTATCCAAATGGTGTAGACTATGAACGTATTAAACAAATACTAGAAACCATTGCAAGAGAAAAACAGCTGTCTTTGAGGATTTACCAAGAACGCCCCCTTCACTATGTACCAGCAGACAACCCACTCATTATGATATTACAAAGAGCTTATGAAAAAATCAGACAAGAAGAATGTGAGTTACTTACAAAAGGAGCAGCCAGTTACGGTCGTACCTTAACAAACGGTGTAGCATTTGGTCCAACATTCCCACCCTTCCAAACCCATTCACATGGTCCTAATGAATCAATGAATATACAAGATTTTTTTCAAGCATTACGAATATATGCACAGGTACTCATCACGATTTAAAAGATAGTCATTACCTAATCAAGATAAATGATGGAAGTCTATCTATGAGATGACCAGTCAATAGATAGAGATGGAGTCTATTTTATGGTATAGGAAAGTACTGCGTTTTGCTTGCAAGATACCATACTTTCCTATACCATCTGAAACGTATGCAAAGCATACTTTCTTGTGATGTGCTAAGGAGATTAAAAAAATGAAAAAGCGGGTTTTACAAATTATAAAAAATTCTTATGAACAGTAATGAGATATTAACCATTAGCAAAATCGCTGATGAGTTGAATGCTTCTAATAAAACCATTAGAAATGATTTGAGCTATGTGGAAAAATTATTAGATGAAAATCATCTTAAGCTTGTAAAAAAAACAGGTATCGGTATCTATGTTGAAGGTGAAGAAAGGGATAAGTTAAAAGTATTATCTTTAATAAAAGCCTATAAATTAATGGGATCTCAATATACGTCCGGTGATAGGCAACTCTATATCTTAAATCAGTTACTGAAACAGAATAAGAAAAATACCATAAGTAGTTTGCAAAATGAGCTTTTTATTAGTCGTCCTTCAATTTATAAAGATCTTGAGAAAGTTAAAGAGTGGTTGATGCAAAGGCATATTAAGCTTATGTGCGATAAAAAGGAAGGTTTTATACTGTTAGCTGGCGAAAAACGCATAAGAAAAGCCATGTTCGATTTTTTCTGCTACAGTGAAGAATATGATGCTGCTATGAATAACATCGAAACCTTACAAGAGTTAGGAAAAGGCTATGCCTCACTTAATTTTTTTTCCTATGAACAAAAAGAAGATTTTTTAGATGTTAACATGAAACAGGTTGAGGCATTTATTAAAGAACTTGAAGAAAAAATACAAGTCAAATTCACCATGACAGATTTACTTCGATTAACGATCAAATATGCAATTGCTATCTCACGTATGAAAAAAGGTCATTATGCAAGCATCAAAGAGCAAACGTTAAAAGATCTAAAAGCACTGAACAAATTTCATAGTTTAGAAGAAATAAGAGAGGGAATGATTATCCAATTTCAATTAGATCAGTTACCAGATGCAGAGTTAGCTTACTTATTTGGTATTACCATAGTCGCTAAGACACATTTTGAAGATACTGTCTGGAATATTAATAAAAAGATGATGGTCATTAATAAAATAGTTGCTCAAGAAATAATTGAATTAACAAGAGAAAATTACCACATTGATAACGAAATAACATTTTTTTAACGGGTTAGTCCATCATCTAAAATCAGTCACCAATAAAATCAAATATGGGTTGGACTTTCATAATGAAAGCGTGGAAGAAGTAAAAAGAAATCATCAAGATGCTTTTGCAATAGCCCTAAGAACCAAGTCAATTTTTGAAGAGTTTTACAATCATGATATCCCAATAGAAGAGGTTACCTATATCGCTCTACACATAGCAGCTGCTATAGAAAGAAGCAAAAAAACCTATTAAAACCTATGTCATGTATCATACCAGTTACAGTGAGATTAAACTACTCATTGAGTTCTTGAAGAACAATTTTAACCAAATTAACATTATAAAAGTTATACCTATTTCAATGGTACAAGATCTTCATGGGGATGAGATAGAATTGCTTATTACGACTAAACAGCTCAAGGAAATGCCTGGCTGTCCTTCCATTGTTTTACCTACAGTATTATTGTCAGGAGATATTATGGCTTTTACAAAATATATTCGCGAGTTATATGAAGAATGCAATAAGAAAAAAATTAAAAAAAATACCACAACTAGTGGTAACTTCTTTTGAAAAAAAAACGAGAAAAAAATGTGATAGAATAATTCTTGACATGAGAATGAAAAATGATTAGACGAGGAGTGAGCAACATGAAACATATAAAAATTGCTGCTGGATTAGCACATGTTAATTATGGAAATATAGCAGGTGTAGTCAAGGAAGCTATTGATGCAGGTGTGGATTATGTCCATTCAGATGCAGCGGATATGCATGATTTAAAAAATCTACAATTAATGGGAGGCCATCAGATTATTGAAGGTATCCGACCAGTCACAGATAAAATGATCGAATGCCATATTTATACAAAAAACCTGTGACCGTTTGTTTATTGAAAAGTTAGCTGCAGTTGGTACAGATATGTTGATATTACCAGCAGAACATTTTATTGGAGCACCATTAGCCTATATCATCAATTACTGTAGAGAGTTTGGTATTAAAATTGGTTTAACCATAGGCTGCTATACACCATTATGTTTTGTTGATGAATCGATTAATGATATCGATCGTTTACATATTGTTGTCCATGGCGTTGATGAAACAGATGGTAAAGATAACTGGGGATGGAGAAAAAAGTTCTGTAGATCTTGTAAAAAGAGCACGCAAACTAATTGATGAGAAAAATCCAAACTGCGAATTAGCTATTGATGGTGGGTTGAGACATAATAATATGGAGCCTCTTATCGCATGTAATCCAGATGTTGTCATATTATCTTCAGCAATCTTCAAGTATCCAGAGGGTATCAAGGCTGGAACTGAAGCATGTAGACTAGCTATCGATGAAGCGGCTAAGAAATTTAATTTAGAATAATTTTTTAGAGGTGATAGATATGTTTAAAAAACTTTTTTGAAAAAGAAAAAAAACTATCATGGTTGGCTCCTATGTCAGGGACGATGGAATCCATTGAAGATAATCCAGATCCTGCATTTGCAGGGAAAATGTTGGGGGATGGTTTCTGTATCAACCCAAGTGATAATAAAATTTATGCACCTGCTGACGGAGAAGTTATGGTATTTCCAACAAAACATGCTATTGGTATAAAAATGAAGAATGCCTATGAAATTCTTATTCATTATGGCATTGATACCGTTAATCTTAATGGAGAAGGATTTACCGCTCATGTAAGTACAGGTCAGCAAATAAAAGCAGGTGACTTATTACTGGAAGTGGATGTGGATAAAATCAAAGATAAGGTGCCAACACTTATAACAGCAGTTGTCATCACTAACCTTAATGGTAAAAGTATTAAGTTATCCAAGCATAAGGAACTCAAACACGGGGATGAGATAAGAATTACAATTTCTTAGTACCATTCTTTAATAAACAGATAGGCACGAGAAAAAAAACAAGTTCATTTTTTCTTGTGCCTAAATCAGGCGGAGGGATTAGATGAAATATATGAAGGCAGAGCCATTTAGAATAAAAATGGTTGAAACAGTGAAGAAAACAACAAAAGCAGAAAGACAGAAATGGTTAATAGAAGCAGGTTATAACGCATTCAAATTAAAGGCAGAAAATGTGTATGTGGACTGTTTAACAGATAGTGGTACATCGGCTATGAGTAATCGCCAATGGGCAGCATTAATGATGGGTGATGAATCTTATGCAGGGTGTAGAAGTTTTTATAACTTAGAAGAATCTGTTCAAGATGTATTTGGTATGCCCTATGTACAACCAACCCATCAGGGAAGAGCGGCTGATTACATTATGGCAAAAAAAATATATTGTGAGCCAGGAAAATATGCCATTGGTAATATGCATTTTGATACCTTTAGAGGCAATGCAGAAGTGCTAGGTGCCATTCCAGTGGACTATGTTATTGATGAAGGATTAAATACAGGAAGTGCGTATCATCCTTTTAAAGGTAATATTGATCTTAATAAAATGCAACAATTAATTGATGAAAAAGGTGCAGACAATGTATGTGTCGTTATTATAACGGTGACATGTAACAATAACGGTGGTCAACCAGTATCCATGAAAAATATTCGCGAAGTAAGTGAATTGGCTCAGAAATATAATATCCCTGTGGTGATGGACTCTGCGCGTCTTGCTGAAAATGCCTATTTTATTCAACAAAGAGAAGAAGGCTATCAGGATAAAAGTATTAAAGAAATAACAAAAGAAATGTTCTCCTATTGTGAAACCGCAACCATGAGTTCTAAAAAAGATGGCTTAGTGAATATTGGTGGCTTATTTGTAACAAGAAATAATGATATCTACATACAAGCTAATCAACTCGCTATTGTACATGAAGGTTTTATCACTTATGGTGGTATGAGTGGACGTGATATGGAAGCTTTAGCTGTTGGCTTGCAAGAGGGCTGTGATGAACAGTATCTGGAATACCGTATTAACCAAGTAAAATACCTTGGTGATCGATTAAAAGAAAAAGGTGTGCCTATTATCGAACCAACAGGTGGACATGGTGTTTATGTGGACGGCAGACGTTTCTTCCCACAAATACCACAACATGAATTTCCTTCCCAGCGTCTCGTAGTGGCTCTTTATGAGGAAGCGGGAGTTAGGGCTGTAGAACTGGGAGCTTGTGCCTTTGGCTCAAAAGATAAGGAAACAGGTGAGCCAATATGGCCAGAACTTGAAACCATGAGGATTGCCCTATCAAGAAGAGTCTATACGAATTCTCATCTAGATGTTATTGCAGAAGCATTAGGAGATATCTATGCTAATCGTGACCAATATAAAGGTATGAAATTAGTATACGAAGGTCCAATTACATCCCTTAGACATTTTACTGCTGGATTTGAACTTCTATAATGAAAATGATGCAACCGTTAGGTTAGTATCACTGATAGAGTGAGAAATACAATCGTAACACTTAATGAAAGATATAACAAAGAGCTGCTTTCTGATTAATGAGAAAGCAGCTCTTTGTTTTCTTACATGAAGCCCTTAATTCAGCATTTGCCATTGGAACGTTTGCATATACCTAAGGACAAATCCGTTATATGGAATGAAGCATAGCTTCTTTTAATCATCGCATTTTAGAAGCAAGAATAATATTCTGTAGAACCTCTTTGCTTCCAAAAGGTAAGAAACCTAATATGGGGCAATTCATAATAGCATTGAATTGATCATCTGTTACACCATATGTATCAAAGGTATTGTAGAGTGAAATTTCGACTAAAAAATCTTTTATAATGGATGATAACTTAGAAGCAACTATCGTATCCTCTTCTGAACAAAGTGACGGCTCAAAGATTCTCGCTACCGTTGCAAATTCTGTAACAAATCCCATATAATTCGCATTCAAAAATTCAGGAAAAATAAGTGCCAGAGCTTCACCATGGCTAATATGTGTAATACCACCTATTATTTCACTAAGAGGATGGGGCGCAGCAGCTCCTGAATTAGATAAAGCAATACCTCCTAGTGATTGAGCATACAGAAGGTCTTCTCTTAAAGACGTGTTTTTCAAATCCTTCAAACAGGCTGGTAGACTGTCTTTAATTAATTGAATAGCTTCTAAGGAGGCTGTCTTTGAATAGCGTGATGAATGGGGATTAATATAACTTTCAAAAGCATGACAAAAGGCATCAAATCCAGTTGAAGCAGTTAAGCTTTTTGGTAATGTTGTAAGTAAAACAGGGTCGAGTAGGGCTTCAGTAGCGTAATTATCAGGATGGAAAATGGTATTTTTCTCAGAGCCCATTGAAATAACGGCTGCTTGGGTGACCTCAGAACCAGTGCCAGCAGTTGTTGGTACGGATATATGAGGGATCCTTTTTTTTGATAGTGGTTGATACGACTCATGGGGATCTGTGTAGGTTTGAAATATTTGCTGCCAATGGATTGTATCCATACTATTTAGTAAAGCGATGGTCTTGGCAGTATCGATACTAGATCCACCACCTACAGATAGAACAACATCAATATCATGTTGCTGTAACAGACGAATACCTTCTTCTACAACGGCTACAGTAGGATTTGGTATGACTTTATCAAAATGTATAACGTGGATATGACTCGATGCTAGTAGTTGTTTTATTCTAGTAAATAATTGGTCTAGTGGTTTCACATCTTCTGTTGTAACAAGTAAACATTTGTTACCATAATTTGATAGGATTTGACCAATACCTTCTAATTGATTGATTCCAAAATGAATTTTTGTTGGTACTTGAAAAAACGAACCCATAAAAGCGCCTCCTTTTTTTTATGTGTTTAAATAGCGATCAATGGCAAGAATCACTAATTGATGATCTTCTTCTGGTGTTAACCCAGAAACTGTAATTGTACCAATAACACCAACATGCTTAATGATAATAGGAAATGAACCACCTATAGCAGCATAATCCTTTGGATGAAGTCCATATTTATCATGGAGATTCGATCCATCAACTTTTATTTTTTCTGCCATGTATATGGAACTTTTATAAAAATGCTGTACGACATTTTTTTTCCGCCTTACCCACATGTCTTTATCTGGTGTGGTACCGTCAAAGGAGAAGTGAAAGAGTTGATGATTAAATCGACTAATATTGATAGAAATAGAGTAGCCTTTTTCTTTGGCAATGGTAATAAGCCAGGTTCCAATATCTAATGCAGTTTGACTAGTGAATGCATCAAATTGCAGTGTTTCTAGTTCATCGTCATATTTCTGAATCAAATTGCTCTTATTCATAGATAATCACCCCCATTCTTATTAAACTTAAGTATTTTTTTTAGGATACAAAAGTATGCTTTGTATACGTTTCAGGCGGTATAGAAAAGTATGGTACTTTGCAAGCAAAACCCAGTACTTTCTTATACCATCATAAAAATTATATCACAATTGCAGATAGCAAAATTATAATAATACTTCGCTAATGATATAGTAATTTATTTTCATTTTATTGGACTAAAGCACGAGAAAAAAATAAATGTAAGGATTTGTTTTTACAGTCTTATGGGTAGAGTTGAGTAGATTTGAAAAGACGTTTCATTAAAACATTGACAAAGAAATAAAACGGGTGTATTATTGTGTTAATACAGTGTAAAAGATAAAGGAGGTCAAAGTGTGGAATTCGATACAAATCTACCTGTTTATTTACAAATACTGACTTACCTAAAGGAAAAAATAATTAAACAAGAGTGGAAAGAAGGGGATAAAATGCCATCGGTACGTGAATTAGCAAAAGACTTAAAGGTAAATCCCAACACGGTCCAACGCGCTTATCGACAACTAGAAAGTGACAAGATTATCCACTCCAAAAGGGGCATGGGTTCTTATATTACAGATGACTCAGATAAAATCTATCATCTTAAAAAAAGAAGTCGCAAAGGGAATTGTTGATGATTTTGCCACAAGAATGGGGAACATAGGTCTTGGTAAGAATGAGATGCTAGAGATTATTCAAGATTATGTGAAGGGAGATTAATCATGATAGAAGTTAAAAAAACTATCAAAGCGTTATGGGAAGCAAAAAGGTATTGCATGATGTTAACCTTCAATTAGAGGAAGGTAAAATAATAGGATTATTAGGACCAAGTGGTAGTGGAAAAACTACATTAATAAGCATCATAGGAGGTATTATCCCCTTTGATGAGGGTGAACTCTATATTGAACAATATCCGCCAGGTAAGGAAAGTAAAGGCTTGGTATCGGTGTTAACTGAAAGTAATGCTCTACCCAAGAGGATGAAAGTTAGGGATGCTATCTTTTTTTTACAAGCAAATGTATCATGATTTCAGAGAAGAGAAGTTTCATGACATCATTCATAATACACATATGAAATTACCTTTGGATAAACATATAAATCAATTATCTAAGGGGATGCAACAACTGCTAAGATTAGCCCTAACATTAGGAAGAGACGCGAGATATTACTTATTGGATGAACCCTTAGGTGGAGTAGATGCTTTCATAAAAGAACAAGTCATTAATATGTTATTTAGCTATGTAGATGATCACGCTACAATTTTATTGTCTACTCACCTAATTTCTGATGTAGAGATGCTAATAGAAAAAAGTTATATTTATGAATAAAGGGGTTATATTAGGTGTGCATAATTGTGAAGATTTAAGAGCTCACAAAGGGCAGTCTGTAGAGAGTGCTTTTAAGGAGGTTATCCGATGGGAAGATTAATTAAATATGAACTGAAGAAAAACATGATTGTTCATATGGGGATTATGATAAGTATCATACTTATTAGTCTATTGCTGAGATTTATTGTATTTCGTTATGCACCAGGTATAGTTGGTCCTATTAATTCATGGATAATCATATTAACCATACCAATAGTGTTAATGATAAGAGGTTTATCCTTTGATAAAGAAGAGCACTTATTTTTAGTGCCCAAGAGCACATTACAAATCATTGGAGCTTATATGATTGCTGCATACATAGAAATAATTGCTTATACTATTGGTATATTTGCAATTGAATACTCATTACGTATAGATCTTGACAGTATGTTGATGATCATAGTCAATGTGCATAAGTTGTTTATGCTCTTTATATGGATTATGTGGGCATATCTTGTATTGGGTAGAAAGAAGAAAAAAAATACTTGATATTACCAATATGTATTGGATTTTTGATTATATTAAATATATTTATATTTACCATGACATTAAGCATCGACCAGTATATTATACGTATTGTGTTGCTTACAGGCTTTAGTATTCTATTATCTGTCTATATTATATTTAGCATTGCAAAATCCTATGGGTATGTTATGAAGACTAGGGAGAAAGTTATAAAAAAGATTCATTGCTATATTAACCCTTGTAAGCTTAGGTGTTATTATATTCAACTATGGTCATCATATATATGAGAATTACAATAAAGATGTTGAGAATGACCCTGAGCTAATAGGTAAGTGGGAACCTGTTGATTTTACTAATGATTATATTGACTATATACCTACTGATACTAGAAGAAGGCTTCATATTGAAAGACTAACCTTTCAAGCAGAGGGTACATATGAGGGGGGCATAAGCGGTGGTAAATGGACTAATGGTTATATAACAGGATTTGCATTTAGTCATGCCCGATCACGATATATTATGAAAGAGATTAACGGAGAATCCTATCTCTTTATCGAATGGTATAATGGGGATTGTATCTATTTATCAGTAAGACCAAGTTATTATGTGTTAAAGAGAAATATTGACTAAATAATGGACGATTCTATTTGAAGCAATTTAAAAGGCAATGGCTTAACATTTTATATTAAGCCATTGCCTTTTTATTAATTACTCAGCAAACTCAAGAGCAATTTCCATCATTTTTGTAAATGCATTTTGACGCTCTTCACTTGTTGTTTCTTCATGTGTCACAATTGAATCAGAAACAGTTAATAAACAAGCAGCGTTTTTACCTAATACTTTTGCGTTAGCAAATAGTGCAAAAGATTCCATTTCGGCAGCTAAACAACCATGGTCATCTCTGTAGGATTTGTAGCTATTAGGATCACCTGCGTAGAATACATCCGAAGAATGGATACGTCCACGAACCATTGGAATATTGAGTTCTTCAGCATAATTTGCAATTTTCTCGTTTAATTCAGGAGTAGCTTCAATAACATCTTTGTCATAACCACTTTGCACTTTTGCATAAGTTGATTGTGACCATGCGTCGTCTACTAACACAACATCATATAATTTCAAGTCACTTGTGTAAGCACCACAAGAACCGATACGAATGATGTTTTCTACACCATAGAATTTATAAAGCTCGAAAGAATAGATACCTACACTAGGCATACCCATACCTGAACCCATTACAGAAATACGCTTTTCTTTGTATGTTCCAGTGAAACCAAACATATTACGTACATGATTAAACTGAACCACATCTTCTAAAAAAAGTATCTGCGATGAATTTAGCACGTAATGGATCACCTGGCATTAAAACTGTTTTAGCTATTACATTACTGTCTTTACACTCAATGTGTGGTGTTGGAATACTCATTTTTATTTCTCCTTTGCTATATGAAATAATATGTTCCTGTTTTGTGCCATGACTTTGTTTGCTTGCAAGGACAAAGTCACAACAAGGGTGAAAATTTATTTTCACACTTTCCTCATAAGCCATATATGTTATGTAGGAAAACATGAATGCGAAATTTGTAATACACCTATAACCCAATATAGAGTTGGTGGTGTAAGGCATATAAGGTGGAATGGACATAAATAGTGAGAAGCAGTCTTATTACTTACATCTTTTTTTTATATGCTCATAAATTCCATATTTATCAAAATTATTATACCATTATAACCTTATATTAACAACAAGCCATAGTTTTATTTATATAGGATAAGGTAGATGTTTTCAAGGTCACTTGTCCTTTTTTTAGTCCTATAGGAAAGATTGTTCCATTAAGACCTACATAATCTAATGATAGTATGACATTTTCTATGGTAGAATATCAATAATTTCAAAAAAAAATTAAAAATGTAAAAAAAAAGTTATTGGCATTTGCAATAATGGGTATATAATAGATATGTGTTAGGCATGTAAAAAAGAGAAAATGTCAATGTGTAACAAAGGAGGAATTGGTCATGAAAATATGTATTTCAAGTACGATGAATAGAGAAGGAGCCATTGCTGATAAGCGCTTTGGTAGATGTCCATACTATGCCATCTATGATGAGGAAACACAAGACTATGGTTATATTGAAAACGAAGGTGTTATAGAAGCACACGGTGCTGGTTTAAAAGCTGCTCAGACTGTAGTTGATGAAGGCATCAATGTGGTCATTACAGGTAATCTTGGGCCTAACGCCATGCGGGTATTAGAAGCTGGTCACATAGAAGCCTATGAACTTAAAGGTAATAAAGTAGAAGATCAGATTAAGTATTTTAAAGCAGGAGAACTGAAGCAAATAACAACGCCAGGGTCACCTCATGGTGGTATGGGCAGAAATGGATTTGGACACCAAGGATAAAGGGTGAAAGTAGATGGAAATAGCGGTATTAAGCGGAAAAGGTGGTACAGGTAAGACGACAGTATCTACCAATCTAGCTACAATGATGAAAGCAACCTACGTAGACTGTGATGTAGAAGAACCTAATGGGTTCATATTTTTGAAACCCGAAATTACAGAAACAACAGAAGTAACCATGCCAGTACCTGTCATAGATGTGGATAAATGTAATCATTGCAAAGCTTGTGTGGATATATGTCAGTTCAATGCCTTAATGCATGTGGATCATGTCATGCTTTTTGAAAAATTATGTCATGGTTGTGGTGCGTGTATGGCTATCTGTCAGACAATGGCTATTACAGAAGAAGAACGACCTATAGGTATGATGCATAGAGGAATATATGGTGAGGGTATGACTTGTCTTAGTGGGACGCTTAATCTTACGGAGCCAATGGCAGGACCCATTATTAGTCAGTTAAAAGCCAAGATAGGGCAAGGCATAAGTATAATTGATTGTTCACCCGGGACATCATGTAATGTAGTGAAAGCTTTACTAGATGTGGATTATGCCATCCTAGTAACAGAACCAACAGCGTTTGGATTACATGATCTTAAGTTAGCCATTGATTTGGTGAAGCAGATGAACATTCCATTTGGTATTATCATTAATCGGTTGCATGTTCGAAATAATATGGTGTCCTTATACTGTGAAGATAAAGGTTTTACGATGCTAGGTGAAATACCTTATGATAGGCAGATTGCAGAAATGTATTCTAATGGAGAATTATTAGTAGGGCATTCTGATTATATGACAATGTTCCAAGATATAGCTAGTCGTGTAAAGGAGGCAATAGCATGCAACTCGTCATTATAAGTGGTAAGGGTGGAACAGGAAAAACGACCCTAGCAGCTTCCTTTGCGTATTTAAGCGAAAACAGTATCAAGTGTGATTGTGATGTTGATGCTTCCAATCTTCATATTGTTCTAGGTGGTACAGATATAGAAAAAAGAGCCTTATACTGGAGCAAAAGTTGCCACTATTATGGCAGATAAGTGTATACAATGTGGAGCGTGTCAAAACATGTGTCGCTATGATGCGATCCGTAATTTTATTATTGATCCCCTAAAATGTGAAGGATGTGCAGCGTGTACGGTTGTTTGTCCAGAAGATGCAATTGTATTAAAGGATGAAATAACGGGTGATACCATTGTCACTCAGACTCATCGCGGTTTATTATCAAGAGCACATATGATACCAGGAGCAGAAGGTTCAGGAAAATTAGTAACAGATGTGAGGAAGAATGCAAAGCAATATGGTACAGATGAAGATCTCTATATCTTAGATGGCACACCAGGTGTAGGCTGTGCTGTTATGGCATCCATTACAGGGTGTCAAGTTGCCTTAATCGTTGTAGAACCTACTAGATCAGGTCTTAGCGATTTCAAAAGGGTATTATCTGTGGTGAACCATTTTAAGGTGAAACCCTATATCTGTATTAATAAATACGATATTAATGAGCAGATAACGGAAGAAATTGAAGCCTATTGTAAAGAGGAATGTATAGAAGTTATCGGTAAAATACCATTTGATACGTGGGTTGAGAAGTCAATAAATGAGTTGAAGCCCATTGTATTATATGATGAAAGTACAGCTGGGCATGCCATAAGTGATATGTGGTGTGAACTTAAGAATAAAATGTTATAAAGCATTATTACAACGTATATAATGATCAATCAACAAAAAAGTAAGCATAACAAAATCATATTAAACTACTTTTTGTGGATTAACCATAAAATAAAGGAGGATTTTTAAATGAGAGTAGCAGTTGCAAAAGAAGGTACGCAAGTATCAGGACATTTCGGACATTGTGAAGGGTTTCAAGTATATGAAGTAGATAATAATAAGGTGTTAGGAAGCACATTTATTCCTAATCCAGGTCATCGACCAGGTTACTTACCTGTATTTTTAGCTGAACAGAAAGTGAATGTCATTGTATCAGGTGGTATGGGTGCCACTGCCCAAGAATTATTTAGTCAAAATAATATTGAAGTTGTAGTAGGTGCTACAGGTGCTAGTGATCAAGCCGTACAACGCTTTGTTAGTGGAGAATTGAAATCAACAGGTAGTGTATGTGATGAGCATGCTCATCATGATAGTTGTGGCGAATAACCCACTTATATGGGATATTTAATTAAACAAGGGATCACCTAAGAAGATTAGCCAATCAAGTCGACTCCTCCTAGGTAGCCAAAGGATAATGTGGGTGATTTCTTGTATTTAAAAGGTGATTGATATGGATAATAAAATGTTAAAACTGGAGAAAATCTGTGAAGAAAATAATGTACGATTAACATCAAGACGTCGTGCTGTTCTAAAACTTTTTCTTGAGCATCAAGACCACTTACGGGCTGAAGATATCCATCGCCTTTTAAAACACACTGGCATTGGATTTGCTACCGTATATCGCTCCGTGGAGATTTTAGAACGCATCGGTATCATACAGGAAGTCATGATTGACCAAGTGAAATACTATGAGTTACGTATGTTCAGTGAAAAATGCTTACATGTACACTTCAAATGTGAAACATGCAAAGCTGTATTTGATTGTCGTGATGTGAAGCTGGGGTTAGATATCATTGGTCTTCGAGATTATACAGAAAAAAACTTATGGTGTTAAAGTCCATGATCTAGCCATCGTAATGGTAGGCGAATGCGAAAAGTGTGGTTTAAAAAAATGAAATAAAATGACGGAGTATAATATGAATAGAAACATACATCAATCATAACAAGTTATGGTGTACCTTGCGTTTATGGATAGAAAATGTCATAATCAACATATCTTATTCATAATGGCTATGGCTAAACAAGGAGGAATGAACATGACATATTTTTGCCAGAGTGCAAAGGTGAACTATCAGAAGAGACAGGATGTGGTTCTGTGAGCTATTTCTGTGAACAGTGTAAAAAAACTCATATCTCGGAAAAACATGCTAACGAAAGAAGAAGTAGAAGAAGAAAAAAAACAACTAAAAAGTTATGTATCTTATGGTTAATTCACAAAAAGTAGTTTAGTACGATTTTTGTGGATTAACCATCTCATAAGATTCTTCACTCTTAAAATGATTGGTAGTATAATAAATGAGTATGAGTAAGCTTAATGCTTACTCATACTCATTTTTTCACGAACAAGTTCTTTAAGTAATTCACCAAATTGCCATTTCTTAGAAGTAGGGGTTACCACAGCAAAGAGTGGTTTTTTTTAATCCCAATCCTTTAAAATCACTAATAAAGGTATGAACCTCACTATTAGAAAGAGCATGCATTAAAATAGCTTTTGGTTTTACACCTGCTTTATAGTTAGTTGATACTAGTTGATCATGAATAATATCATCAATCTTATTGCCTAGCATTTTTTTCAGATACAAGGATACAATCTTCTATACCCATACCATTAGCAAAGGTAACAATCTGCTTTATTTCTGTAAGTTCATACCCAAAAATCATAAGACAATGTCTGCCTTCAGGTCTATCGGTATCTTGTTTATTAATCTGCTCAAATGACATCTATACGACCTCCATTTCAATATATGTTATATCCATAATTGTCAACATACATCCTCTCACTTATACAGCATATTAAATAATAGGGTATGTTGTTCTCATGCATTTAGAATATATAATTAAGTATAACATATCAAGAATAGATACGGAAAAAAAAGAACATACTAAGCATGTAATAATTAATGAATCCATTTATGAGGTGAAAGATTATGCCAAAGGACAGCCAACCCGATAATAAAAAAAAGCACGCATGGAAAAAAAATGCAATTATCAAACGCCCATCACAAGGGAAAACATGAATCATAATCCTAATGCTAAGAAACAATCCATAAAGGGTAACGATGTGTAGTATTTATCTTTTAAGATGGGTTTTATATTCTTTGGGAGTCCATCCAGTATGTTTTTTAAAGATTTTACTAAAGTAAAAAGGGTCCGAAAATCCAACCATAGGCGCAATGGCTTTGGTTAGAATTTCTGGATCTTTTTTTCATGATAAACTTGGCTTTTTTCTATACGCAAATTGGTTAAGTATTCTGATGGAGATGCACCACAATATTTCTTGAATAGCTTGCTTAAATAAGATGGTGAAAAACCATATTGTTCAGCCAGGCTTTGGTGGGTAATGTTAGCCGTCAAATTGGATTTAAGATAGTCCTCCATCTTAGCGATAATGTTGCTAGTAGATCCAAGAGATAATGCTTCATCTGTTTCGAATGGATGATCAGGTAGATTTGTTGAAAAGAGGGCATGACGTTTTTCTGTAATTAATTGACTGATACGATATAACAGTTCAGTCAGTTGATCAATGGATATGGGCTTTAACAAATAATCCTGAACATGGTAATGAATGGCCTTTCTAGCATATTCAAACTCTTCATATCCACTTAGGATCACACAGATCATATCCAGGTTGTTTTCATAAATATAGGATAGTACGCCGAATCCATCAATAATAGGCATCATAATATCTGTAAAAACAACATCATAAGTTGATGTTTGGAGCTTGGTAATAGCTTCTTCACCATCAAGTGCTGTATCCACAACCATAAATTCAGGATGCAGTTTTTCAATAAGGTTTTTTAAGCTTCTTTGGATAGGTGGTTCGTCTTCTGCAATTAATACTCTAATCATGAATGGGTCCTCCTATTTTAATATGCGTACCATCATGAGAGCTAGAATCTACATGAAAAATCATCTCATCAAGGTAATTAAATTTTAAGCGAATAAGTGTATTGAGTAGGGCTAACCCACCAATTTTTAAGTCATCCATTCTTTGAGATGGTGCGATATAAAAAGCATCAAGTTTCTCTTTCAGAACGTCTAATTTCTTAGCATCAAATCCTGTTCCGTTGTCATAGACTTCCATGGTCCAACAAGTATCCTGCATGGTAACAGTGACCTCTATTTCCCAAGGAGGACGTTTTTTGTTTAAAGCCATGATTAAAGCAATTTTCAATAATGGGTTGCAGAATGAGTTTTGGAACATGGATATTACCTAAGGTACTATCAATTTTTATATGATATGTTAAGCCGTCTTCAAAGCGGTCCTTCATGAGATCTAAGTAACTTGTAGCATGATTAATTTCATCCTGTATGGGAACCAAACTTTCTGAGAAGCTTGACGTATATCGCAACATATTCGAGAGCTTGTGACACATATTACATATTTTGATGTAATCATTTTCTATAGCAGACCCATTAATAACGGCTAAAGTATTGTATAGAAAATGAGGGTTCATCTGGGATTGAAGAGCCATCATATGGGCCTTCATCTCATTAGTACGAAGTTCCACAACCTGATCCATAGATAATTCTAGACGATTAAACATATGAATGAAGGATTCGCTAAGTTGCTTTAATTCATTATTATAATGATGTTTACCCATATCGATGGATAGATTCTTTAGATTCACATCATTAATAGCACGACGTAAGTCTTTTAGAGGTTTTGTTAAATGATTCGTAATGAAAAATATAAGCACCAATGTTGATGCAATTAATATTATACCAATAACCAATAATATAATACCCATGACTTTGATTGGTGATAATAAAACCTTCATAGGTTGCACATGTACTAAGGTCCAATCTGACATGGTAGAGGGAGCATATGTAATGATTTCTTTGGTACCATTTAGAGGATTTCTAACTTTTATATACCCTTTTGAATCATTTTGGATAAGGGATTGATAATGATTGACTAAGGTTAAGACATCTTCATTAGGGTTGTCTTCATAGGGATAAGCAATGTTACCTGTATCTGTTAAAATATAGGTATTCATATGTTTAGACCCACTATAGCTGTTGAAAATATTTGTAAGTTTCTTATAGGATAATTGGATTTCAACAACACCAAAGGAAAAATCAATGTTTTTTAATTCCCTTACCAATGAAAACAAAATATTATCTGGATTTGCTGACCAAGGGTCTGGACTAGGAAGAAGTAGCTGACGACGTCCATCTAGTTTTCTCATATCAGAGTACCCTGTTACAAAGGTTTGACTACGCAATCTTTTATAAATAAAAGGATAATTATTGGGGTAGATGCCCATATTGACGTAATCGCCACGGTTATTGTACAGGCTAATACGATTTGCAAAGATATGAGGTCCATTAATAGAGGTCAATATGGCTATCACATCATTACGGTCCTGAATATATGTTTCAAAATAGTTATCAGTACTGACATTTTTTCTTACATCAGTAAAGATATTAATGATGGTTGGGTTAGCAATAATCTGTAACGCTAGTTTGTCCATATCCCTTATTAAGGTATCTAACTGATTACGATTAATATCGGTTATATTTGATAAATTACCAATGGCATTTTTCTCGATGTTTGTGTAGGTATAGAGATAGAATGCCATAAAGGATATAAGAATAATCGTAATGATGATAATAGAGTAGTAAGTAAAAATTTTCTTTTGTAGATAGTACTGCTTTTTCATAAAAATCACCATCAATAGTATAGCATATTTCATGAAGAAAATGTAAAGATTACATGTATAGTTGCAAAATGTACATATACACTTCTGAAATTTCCATTCTTTTTTTAGACAAATTTCCTTTATACTCTTGTTATAGGGTCCCTAGACATTAAAATAAGTGATACTGTGGAGGAGAATATGAAAATAAAAAGAATGGTAGTTTTTACAATAATCATGTGTATGATGTTAACCATCATAGGATGCAGTAAAACAAAAGATACAACCAGTAATGAATCAGAAAATCAATCCAGTAATACTAAAAAAAAGTAATGATACAGCAAAGAAAGCAGCTGATAAAGAGAAGCCAACAGAGCTTGTTTATTTTACATCATCTGCTAAGTACAAAGATTCCTATGCTGTCATAGCTAAGAAAATAGAAGAAAAACTTAATGTTAAAATAGATATTCAAGTTGTTCCAGATGAACAATATGTAACGTTATTAAAAAAAACCAAATTATCTACAAAAGAAGTGCCTGATATCTTTGACTTTAATACACCAAGTGGCTATATTCAATTAAATGTTGAAGAGAATTGTGTGGATTTAACCAACGAGCCATGGGCGAAGCGATTAGTTAATCCAGGACTTATTACAACAAAAGACGGTAAATTTTATGCTATGCCAAGAGAATCATCATCTTTCTATCCAGCCATGTACTATAACAAAAAAGTATTTAAAGACCTTGGGTTAAGTGAACCAACTACTTACGATGAGTTTCTTAATGTTCTTGAAACCATTAAAGAAGCAGGTATTGTACCTATCCACATGGCAGATAAAGAAAATTGGACGACACAAATCTTCATGACAAGTGGTTTCTCAGCTATGTTAGGTCCAGACCGTGTAGATGATGTATATGAAAAAACTAAAGACTAACAAATTAAAGCATGCAGATGTACCAGAATTCATAGAAGTATTAGATCTCTACTTAGATTTCTATAAAAAAAGGTTATGTGAATGAAGATCACATGTCAGCTACATATGATGTATCTCAAGATGCTGTAGGGTCAGGAAAAGCTGCAATGATGATGAATGGTGAGTGGGTTGTTAGTGGTATTCAAGGTCTCTATCCTGATGTAGAAATTGGTGCGTTTGCCATACCATTAGATACAGGGTATATTGGCTCAGGGGCTTTTGTACAAGGGATGTATATTCCTAAAGCATCTAAAAATGCTGAAATAGCCAAAGAAGTGCTTAATCTATGGTCACAGCCAGAGTTTTTAAATATTTACTTTGAAGAAAATCCTTCATTCCCTGCATTTAATGATGTAGACCCAGGAGAAGTGCCTGAGTGTGTGAAGGGTATAGTTGAAAAATATGTATCAACAGGTAAAACAGTTACTCAGTATAATGAAATGTTTGAAGAACCAGCAGCTTTAAATGGTGATTACTTATGGAAATATTATGTTGAAATGACAATGATGGAAAAGACACCGAAGGAAGTACTTGAAGCTTGGGATAAAGATGTAGCAGATTTTATGAAATCAAAAGAATACCAAGGTTGGTAGAAGTTCAAATGGGGCTGTCTTAGTAAGGCAGCCCTACATTACATCATATAAGGATAAGTATCAGTGAATGAGGCAATTAACTGATTCCTAAGCTGTCTTAATGGCTTAGAATGAGTTTACCATAGAAAGGAAGAAATAAGCGTGCAAAAGCTAGTTAGAAACCGTTATCCCTATAAATTTTTAATACCTGCATGTGTATTATTTGGCATCTTTTTTTTGTTGCCTACAGTTCTGGGATTTTATTTTTCATTGACGGATTGGGATATCGATAAGAAAGTAATTCGATTCATTGGTCTTGATAATTTCAAATATCTATTTACGCGAGATGTTTTTATGAAAGCCCTTAAAAATACACTATTATTTGGTATCTTTACAGGGGTATTTAAGAACATTCTTGGATTATTATTAGCATTGGGTGTCAACAAAGACCTGAAGTCAAAAAATTATCTAAGAACATTATTTTACTTACCAGGCGTATTGAGCATGATTGTTGTAGGTATCATGTTTAACTCTATTTTTTCAATGAATGGTATGTTAAATAATTTTTTAGGAACCATAGGTTTGGAGCATATGATAACAGATTGGTTGGGTAATAAAAAGACGGCAATGGGATGCATTATGTTTCTTGAAATATGGAAGTGGAGTGGCTTTCATATGATTATTTATTTAGCAGGGTTACAAACCATTCCAAAAGAACTTATTGAAGCATCTACAGTTGACGGTGCAAGCAAATGGAAACAGTTTTGGCATGTAACGTTACCTCTGCTTATGTCGTCCGTAACCATTAATATTATTATTAGTTTAATTGGTGGGTTCAAAGTATTTGAGCAGGTATATGTACTGACCAATGGTGGACCAGGGAATCATACACAAGTACTGAATACGTTGGTATTCCAATCCTTTTCACAAGGATTCTATGGTCGAGGATCAGCTATGGGATTATTACTATTCTTATTTATAGCCAGTATATCCTTATTGATGAATAAATTCTTAAGAAGCAAAGAGGTGGAAAGCTAATGGAATATGTAATAGGTACTAAAACTAGAAGTAAAAAATTGAAAGCCATTATATTTGAATGTTTTATGATTTGTATTAGTTTAATTATTCTAATTCCTATCTTAATGATGGTATTAGGTTCCTTTAAAACAACCCAAGAAGCTGTCTTCTTTAATCTTAAATTACCGAAAGTTTGGCAATTCAGTAATTATAGTCGTGTTTTTGAAGAAGGCAAGATTATACGTTCGTTCATGAATAGTTTAGTGATTACAGTTTCATCTGTAAGCATCTGTCTTGTGGTAGCAGCCATGGGATCCTTTATTCTTGCAAGAAGAAAGAATAAGGTTATTATGTGGATCATCAACATATTCATGGTAGGTATGATTGCACCAATGTCCATCATTCCTACCATAAAAGTTTTGCAAGTACTCCATTTATCAGGAAGTTATTTGGGGGTTATATGTATCTACATCGCTATTAATATTCCATGGAGTATCTTTATCTTTACGCAATTTATACGTGGCATTCCTATGGAATTAGACGAATCAGCTATCATTGATGGATGTGGTCCATATCGCACCTTCTTTAGTGTTATATTACCGCTATTAAAACCGGTAACGGTAACAACCCTAGTTATCGTGGTTATGAGTGTTTGGAATGATTTTATGATACCTCTTTACTTTTTTGGAAGTTCCAAGAAATGGACGATGCCGCTAACAGTCTATAATTTCTTTGGTCGATATTCAAGAGAGTGGAATCTCGTGTTTGCTGATCTTATTATGACCGCATTACCTGTGGCGTTGTTATACCTTATTTGTCAAAAGTATATTGTATCAGGATTAACAGCAGGATCGGTGAAAGGTTAGGCGGCTAGATAACGGTTGTGACTGGTATTACCAGTTATGATATAAGGCGCGATATTATGTATGTATACTATTTTCGTGCCTAAAACTAAAACAAGGAGGATGAACATGTTACGAAAGATTACAAGTGTGTTAATGATTTGTAGTATTTTCAGCATGTTACTTACATTTGACTCCCTAGCAGCTAGTTCTATAGAAGTTTGGACAGAAGATTCCTTAGTGGAAATAACCAGTACAGCTTTGTTACCTTCAGGTGCATCAACCGATATTGACATTGTAGCCGCAAAAAATGAGTATGAAAGTTATCAGATTGCTTTAAGAGGTGATAGTCCTTTTACAATTCAATCGGTTAGTTTTTCAGACTTGGTAAATGGTGCCCAGACCATTAGTCATACAAACTTTCAACATCATTACGAATTATTTTATGATGGTACGGATGGGTTTAGACAATTAGGTGGAGGAAGTATTAATGATCTATACCCTTTATCCATCTATCCTGACCCTCTCTCTAATGATGAAACCATTGATGTAGCTGCGAATCATACACAACCTATTTGGCTTAACTTTTATATACCTAAGGCAACTACGGCAGGCAGTTATACAGGAACAGTAACAGTTACCACGACTATGGGGGCTTTTACCTTTGATGTAACTGCCCAAGTGTGTGATGTGACCATACCGGATACAAAAGACTCTACTTTCAAGATGTATAATTGGTCAGAAACCAATGCTTATTCTCTAGAAGCTGATTTTGATATTGGAAAGCCATTTTATAATATTGACAAATATTCACCAGAATGGTGGACACTCATGGGAAACCTGGCTGAGCAAATGGTGAAAAATAGGCAAAACACAGTGATCGTATGGGCAGTTAATCTGTTACATGATGCAGGTTCTACTGTTGATGCTAACGGTAATGTAACCTTTAACTGGAGTCTATTTGATCAATTTATAGATACATTTAAAGCCAAAGGCATTACCCATTTTGGAGGCGGTCATTTAGCTTTTCATTGGTCAGGTACACCAGGGTCTTATCCAAATGGAGAACAGATTATTAGATTAGCTCGTGACGCCAATGGTAATACCATTTTAACAGGCAGTGAGATTCCATCTACAGAGACAGACCAGTGGATGGCACAATTCTTACCTGCTCTTAAGGAACACTTGGTTGCTAAAGGATTGTTAGATAATTGGTACCAACATGTGTATGATGAACCAGGTACCAAGAGTAAATGGGCATATCTAGCGGATAAGGTTCACACCTTAGCACCAGGTATGAAAACCATGGATGCTGATGGTGGGGGGCTTGCCAGTTATGCAAGTAAAGTGGATGTATGGGTACCCCTAGAGAATGCATATGAAGACAATAAGAGCTTCTATAATCAGCAAAAAGCCTTAGGGAAAGAAGTATTTACCTATACATGTCTAGCTCCAAGTCCTCCTTATCTCAATCGGTTATGTGAACAACCTAATCTTACCAATCAACTTCTTTTTTGGTATAGCTTTAAGAATAAGTTAGATGGTTATCTTCATTGGGGATGGAATTGTTGGGGATATGGTCGCTTAGTCAATTACTTAGGAGATACATGTATTGTTTATCCTGACCCAGAGCGTTTAACCGTCAAAAGCTCAGTTCGGAATGAAATCCAAAGGGATGGACTAGAAGACCAAGAACTCTTAAAAATATTAACACAGACAAATGCAAATCTTGCAGACCTCTATGGGAAAAGTCTTATAACCAATGCAACCATTTATAGTACGGATATTGTGTATATACGCAAGATTCGTAGTGATATGGTTCGGGCTGCAGCAGGTGAAGATGTAGTACCTCTTATTCTCGTTAATAATACAGATTCACATATACAATATAATGGTCAATCATGGGGTTATGATGAGAATAGGCAGTATATTGATAATATCAATAAAGATGTACAATATTGCACCAGTAATGATGATTACTTAGAATACACATTCAAAGGAACAGGTATCGATGTCATAGGGGAACATATGGATCACTATGGTGAAGTGGATATATATATGGATAATGTGTTTCAAGAAACCATTAGTTGTTTTGGAACAAGTAATAGGAATGGCCAATATATTGTTTACAGTAAAGATAACCTACCCTATGGTTCTCATACCATTAAAATGATTAAGAAATCAGGTAGTTATATGATCCTTGATGCCTTTATGGTTAGAGGACAGAAATCCGCTATAAATGTAGCTCTTAATAAGCCAGTTACGGTTAATAATGTTTATCAAAACATGGCAATCCATACAGGCGATAAAATTAATGATGGCGATGCATCAACCAGATGGGCTACAGATGCAGGTATAACAGAATGTTGGGTGGAAATTGATTTTGGAACACCAACTACTTTTAATAAAACCATGTTTACAGAATGGAAAGCAGATGGGGACAGAATTGATAGTTTCAAGATTCAATATCATGATGGGGCAAATTGGGTAGATGTAAGTACAGGTAATCAAGCAGCTATACGACAAGAAAACACCTTCAATGCCGTAACTTCTAACAAAGTTAGATTAGTGCTAACGGATGTGGAACAAAAAGGACCTACCATCTATGAATTTGAGGTTTATCATGAATAGTATATTCTAAAGCAACTTAGAGCTGGGCATGTCTCTTGTTAAAGGCAGCTCAGCTTTTTTTGTAGTATAAGAAAGCTCTACTTTTATGGGAGTAAAGTCCTATTTTTCCATATTGTGACATACTAGATATATTCCCTATACCTTGTTATAGAGAGGTTTTATGCTGGAAAATGCGCGAGATCAATGGTAATCACTTTTCTACGTCAGTTGAAAAAAAATATTAGATTTTGATATAATGTCATTAAAGTTTCGTCAATTTTCAACACAATATTATGATAGGTGGTAATGGGATGACAAAACAAAGGGATTTTCGAATGAAAAAAAGAGTTTTTGGAAGAGTGCACTCATTTTGTGTCTAAGTACCATTGGTACGATGTTAATTACTATTTTTATTACCAATATCTTAATTGCGAGTATTCTTGTGGTAGTTCTTCTAGGAACGGCACTGGTAATACTCAAAATCATGGGTAATAGTACATATGTGCAAGTGAACTCAGATGTGGTAGTAGAAGCCACGGGAACAGATGACTTACAAGAGCGACTAAAGCAATTAGTCATATCAGCAGAAAGCGTAACAAAAGATGGTTACGGCAAACAGATACCTATTAACTCCAATGACGATATAGGAAAACTTGCAGAAGCTTTTAATTATTTATTAGACCATATAAAAGGCTTTGTAAAAGAGTTAGACGATATATCAGAAGAATCATCGGATACAAGTAGAAATCTGGCAGATATAACAGAGAGAACTTCTTGTGTTATGGAAGAAGTAACAGCTACTCTAGAAGAACTCACATCGAATACGGTTCAATTAAACGGTAGTATCGAAGGTATCGCTGATGGTGCAAAAGAAGTTGAGAATTTAACTAGCCTAGGAATAGCTTCCTTACAAGAATTAGATCATAAGATGACCCATATTGTGAATGAAGCTGACCAAGCAACATTAAGCATACAAGAATTAAACAAAGCATCAGACAAGATGAAAGGTATTATCGACGTTATATCGGGTATTGCAAAACAAACGAATCTATTAGCACTTAATGCAGCGATTGAAGCAGCACGTGCAGGGGAGATGGGTAAAGGATTTGCCGTTGTGGCAGATGAGGTCCGAATCTTAGCAGGCAATACCCAAGAGTCTTTATTGAATATTAGTGATTTAATTAGTAGTTTTTCAAATGAAACCGCTAAAACAGTCCAATTAATTGATTCAAATAATAAAGATATTATAGAAGGTGGTGCTATTCTAAAAGAAACCTCTAATACATTTAATATTATTGCAGAAAATATATCCCATATGGTGGGAGGAATTAACAAATCCGTATCGGCAAGTTCTCAGATTGCCAGTGGAAGTCAAGAGATAGCATCAGCTACAGGTGTTCAAACCAATGCTATGTCAGAGATAGCTGATATGTCACAGAAATTATCTAACATGGCATCTCAATTAAAGTCAACATTAGCAGATACACAAATAGGTGGAGCAGACATACAATTTGACTTAGCAGAATATGACAGAAGTCAATCCGTCATATCAGCAAGTCAGAAAACAGAATTAAAACAATCTATTGGTGTAGATCAAAAATTTGTTATTGGTATGATTGCACGACTAGAACCTATAAAAGGTTACGAATTTTTTATTCATGGTCTAAAATCTTTACTAAATCAATATCATAATGCAATATGTATTATTGTTGGTGATGGTTCATTAGAGCAGTCACTAAAAGAGCAAGTGAAGCGTGAAAATCTCTCAGAGAGAATTTTATTCTTGGGTTATAGAAAAGATATTCAGAAGCTATTATCCATTATGGATGTGGTTGTTTTAACGTCACAAAAAGAAGGTATGCCTCCACAAATTTTAGTTGAAGCTATGGCATCGAGTAAACCAGTTGTGGCAACCAGTGTAAAAGGTAATAAAATATTAGTTAAACATAATGAAACAGGTCTTCTTGTAGACTACGATGATACCACTAGTTTAGCGAAATCTATAGAAACGTTCATTCAAGATCCAAGTAAAGGTGTAAGTTTTGGACAAGCGGGAAGAGAGCATTTAGAAGAATTAATGGCGTAATAATTATATTTTCGATCTTTTATTAATAGGATATACTATTGGTTATTTTACAAAAAGTAAGAAGGGCTAAATGTACTACAAGATATAGTTGTTTCAAGCATGTTGACAACTAATTTGTTGCAAAAGTCATATGATGCTACTTTTTGTGGGTTCCACTATTGCATAATAAAAGAATTGAAAAGATAATTAGGAGGTAAAGGAATGAAAGTAGTAGCTTTTAATGGTAGTCCTAGAAAGCAGGGCAATACATATACCTTATTACAGGTAGCTTTACAGGAATTAGAGAAACAGGGTTTTGAAACAGAACTTATTCAAGTTGGGGATAGGAATATTCATGGTTGCATAGCTTGTGGTATGTGCCGCAAGAATGGTAACAATCGATGTGTTTTTGATGATGACGTGGTGAATGAAGCTATCGCTAAGATGGTAGAAGCAGATGGTGTTTTATTAGGTTCACCCGTTTATTTTGCTACATTATCAGCACAGATGAAAGCCTTCATTGATCGTGTTGGATATGTAACCCGACCACAGCGACTTCTCAAAAGGAAAGTCTGTGCAGCGGTTGTTTCTCAACGTAGGGATGGTGCTATATCAGCATTTAATTCTATAAATAACTTATTTACTATATCTGAAGCTATTGTGGTAGGCGCTAATTACTGGAATGTTGGATTGGGTAAGGGCGCTGGCGATGTTATTCATGATCAAGAAGGTATGGATACGATTAAGAACTTGGCGGATAATATGGCATGGTTATTGAAGAAGATTAATGGATAAACCTCATTACAGTTCTGTGATTTAAATCGTCATAATTATAAAATTATGATTTGACAACGGAAGTATGGTAAACCATATATAATGTTCATACACGCTTGCAAGATTTGTTGTCCTTTATCTGTTTATAAGGAGTGGCAAAGCTGCAAAAGTTGTTATGAACATCATATATGGTTTTGTTTTATTATGTCACTTTCAAGTAGGTGAGAATCATGTATTTAGTCTGTGATATTTTAAAACCTAGTAGCTGAGGGTAAGATGAGGGTATAATTACTGTATGAGGTGAGTCATATATTATACTGCTTAGAAATATTAACATAGCAAAAGATTAAGGGGAAATGATGATGAAACGATTGATGATTGGACAATATGGATACTTTGATAAGGATAAACAGAAAAGAGATTATAGAGATGATTTTTTCGGTGTTGAGGTCTGTATGATGGAGAAAGAGGACGATATTCTTCAAATAGTGAAGGAGGCTCGTCATCAAGAATTTCAGGTAGGGGTTCATTTTCCATTGCGAAAGGTGAGTGCGTTAAGAGATCCTTTGGTATTATCCATAAACAATAATGAGAGAGAAAGAGCTTATAGTCATATTAAGGATGAGATTGCTTATATTTATGGGAAATTTAAGCCAGCATATATATTATTTCACTATCCAAAACCTGTTATTTTAAGTAAAGGAATTGATTGGAGTAATTGGCGTTTTTTGTGATAAGAGGGAATATGTAGAAGAAGAGGCATATGGGTATGAGGCATTCTTAATAGATAGTGAAAGGTTTATAAATTATTTGACACAGCAAGCTAGTATTTATGGCTTTACACCTATACTAGAATTAGATGGTCTTAATGAATACATGTACCATAGGGATGGTTTCATTAAATTATTAGGGAAATATCCAGTGGTTAAAATCTGTTTAGATATTCCTAGGTTACATTTGCAGGCATGTATGGATAAGGATTTTAATCCTATTGGAGTGGTAGAAAAATATGCGCCGTATACAGCCCTTGTGCACTTGTCTAATGGACGTTTGAAAGATAATCATGAGAATAATCATTACCCAGCTTTACCAGATTTGAAAAGTGATGAAGGATGGGCTGATGTAGAACAATATTTGTTAACTTTAAGTAAGTTCAATCAAGATTACAAATTGCTTTTTGAACATCGCTCTGATCGGATATCCGATGAACAATTAGAGGCTTGTTATGAATGGGTTAATGGGTTGATTAACACATAACAGTTTGAATATATGATCAGTAACTTGTATAGAGCTTTAATAATAGAGAATCTTAATCTGCATTATTTCTTGGGAAATAAACAGGTTAAGATTTTTCTTTAGCAAAGAAATCTCTTATAGTTAGGAATCACAAGTGTGAAAATAACATTTACCACCTTTGTTGTGACTTTGACCCTTACAAGCAAACAAAGTCATGGTGCAATATATGCTTGCTGTAATAAGATATATTGTATTTTTCTTATAGAGTAAGAATAATACTTTAAAAAAAAGGTAATAATAAGGATGGAAAAAATTCACCTTATATGTTAGATAGGCAGTTGATTTTACTAATAATTAGTGTGAAAGGTATTAAAAATTTAAAAAAGTCTATAAGGAGGTACATCCATGGAATTATCACCAAAGGATTGTATAAAAAAAAGCAATACTAGATACCCAAGAAAAAGTAAGAGATTACGAATCACATTCTAAAAAATATTGAAGATGAAGCTATCAGCAATTGTTTTAAGAAATATGCTGAAGAAGAAGGTCGACAAGCTGCAGAGTTACAACAGTTATTAAATAAATGTTAAAAAATGGGGCTTGACGCCTCATTTTTTATGCTGATGAAAGGTTCTATCATTAAGTATAATAAAGCTTTCTTTTTATACTTAAATATCCCCTTTGAGCAAGTGCGGTGAAATCTCTTATCTTTTAGGATTGGAAAGTTCTACTTTCTATTTTAAAATCTTTATATGACGAAGTCACATGTCCTTTATGAATCTAGAAGAATCTGTTAAAATAATTGTACGAGAAGTGAAAGGAGAGATTGATATGAAGATATTTATAGATACAGCAAATGTCAATGAAATACGTGAAGCCAATGAAATGGGTATTATTTGTGGGGTGACAACAAATCCATCCCTCATAGCTAGAGAAGGTAGAAATTTTAAAGAGGTGGTATCAGAGATCACAGAAATAGTTGATGGTCCAATTAGTGCAGAAGTCATTAGCTTAGAATCTGAGGGAATGGTAAAGGAAGCAAAAGAATTAGCTCGTATTCATGATAACATTGTGATTAAGATTCCCATGACTGTTGAAGGATTAAAAGCAGTAAAGATCTTACATGATGAAGGCATTGATACCAATGTAACTTTAATTTTTACAGCATCTCAAGCTTTACTGGCGGCTAGAGCAGGTGCTACTTATGTGAGCCCATTTATTGGTAGACTTGATGATATAGATGCTGGTGGTATAGGTGTTGTGGAAGAGATAGCTGAGATATTTGCAATACATGAAATTGAAACTGAGATTATTGCTGCAAGCATTAGAGGGCCTCTTCATGTATCAGAAGCAGCTCTTGCTGGAGCGGATATTGCTACCATTCCGTTCAATGTTCTGATACAATTGACAAAGCATCCACTCACTGATAATGGTATTGAACGTTTTCTAAAAGACTGGGAAAGCGTACCTAAGTAAGTCATGTATCACGATTTTAATATTTTTAGGGAGCCATTGTAGACTATTCATTGAAAAGAAGCACTAGCCTTATTGTTGGTGCTTTTTTTTTATTGTATAATTTTAGCAATCTATGCAAAAGATACTATCGAGGTGATAACTGTGAGTATTAAATTAAGTCAAAAAGAGCGCATGATATTAGAAGATGAGAAACATATGGAAGAGATTTGTGTAAAAAAGTACACGAGCTACGCAGAGCAGGCTAAAGATCCAGAATTAAAGCAGTTGTTTACTAAAATTGCAGGACAAGAACAGCATCATTATGATATGGTCGATGATTTGTTAAATGGCAAAGAACCACCAAAGATGCAAGCAAGTGGTGGACAACAACAAAGCCAACAGCAACAAGGGAGTCATGACAAACATAAGACACAACCACGTAAAGAATTTACAGACCAAGGGTTTGGCAATGCGATGCAAAATGAAAGCGATGAAGTTTTATGTAGTGATTTACTAGCTACAGAGAAATATGTTGCCAGTACTTATAATGTTGCAGTGTTTGAAGCTGCTAATCCTACAGTAAGACAGGCTGTTCAGCATATTCAACAAGAAGAGCAAGGTCATGGTCAGATGTTATTTGACTATATGCATAGTCATGGTATGTATCAGGTTAAATAACAAGGTTTAATAATGGAGGTGATTACATGGCTGTAAAGAATGCCATGACAGCTGATTTTTTTTGCGCTCTGCTTATGGTGGAGAGAGCATGGCACATATGCGTATTTAATATGGGGGCATGTTGCAACACATGAAGGTATGCCTAATATTGGGAGATTATTTGAAGCCATTGCATATGCGGAATATGCTCATGCAGATAATCATTTTCGCGTGTTAGGAGAAGAAAAGGGCGATCATACAGTGGCAGCTGGTGCAGTCTTTGGCGTCGGTAAGACGAGTGAGAATCTACAAGGGGCTATAGATGGTGAACTCCATGAAGTGAAGCAAATGTACCCAGTTTATCTTGAAACGGCAAAATTTCAAGAAGAAAAAGGTGCTAAAATAGCTTTTCACTATGCATTAGAAGCTGAAAAGATTCATGCAAAATTATTCCAAGAAGCTCAGAATCAAGCGAAAGATGGTAAAGACATGGACATAGAAGAAATATATATATGCCCTGTTTGTGGATTTACCCATGTAGGTAATCCACCCAATAAATGTCCGGTGTGTGGATTGGATAAAGATAAATTTAAAGTATTTTAAACTTTTTAAGACCCAGGGACAATGATGTCTCAGGGTCTTTATTATATGTTCATAGCGTATTTTACCTAAACTAAGATTTGGTGGTTGTCTAGTAAATTGGACACGGTTGTTGTTATTAAGATAATATTTCTGTGGACTAGGAATATATTTACATAGATGTGGATTTTTGCTATAATGAAGCAAAGCAAAATACGATGTTCAGGAGGAAACTATGCCAAAAAGTACATTGCAAACAGTTGAGAGGGCTTTTAACATACTTGAAATATTATCAGAAGAAGCCAAAGGCTTGACTGCTACAGCGATTGAAAAAAAATTGCAATTAAATAAGAGTACGGTTCACCGTCTGTTGATGACTTTATTAAGCAAAGGGTTCATTGAGAAAAGAGAAAATACCAATGCCTATATTATTGGACTTAAGATGGTTGAACTGAGTAGTATTCGATTAAATAGTATAGAATTAAAAACAGAAGCGGTACCTTATCTACGTGAATTATCATATAAACTTAATCAACCGGTACAATTAGCTATTTATCGTGATGGTGATGCAGTATTTATTGAGAAGATTGAGCCCATTAATTCCATCAGGGTATATTCTCAAATCGGTAAACGGATTCCAGTTTATTGTTGTTCCGTAGGGAAAGCCATGTTATTGCAATGGAGTGATGACAAAATACGTGATATGCTAAAAGATACCAGTTGGATTTCCTACACGCATACCACACTGCAAGATGTAGATAGTGTGATTAAAGAAGTTGAAGAAGCTAGACAATCAGGGTTTGCAATTGATAATGAAGAACATGAAGAAGGTATATTCTGTATTGCTGCACCTATATACGATTACCGGGGCGATATCATTGCAGCTATTAGTACAGCAGGTACGAACAAAGAATTTCTTGTTAACCGTGATGCTTCCATTATTCGTGAAGTAAAAGAAACAGCAGCTAATATATCGGCTCGTATGGGCTATCATCATCAAAATTAATAATAGGAAAGGGTATTTCACCATGACTAATTGTCTCAGATGAAATACCTTTTTTACTTGTCTATAAATATCAACTCTACCTATTGAATGGATAAGAGCAATAGCACACCTTTTTTCAAGATTTTCTAAAAAATAAATTTCTATGCAATATTTCGGCATATCAATCGTCTTATATATAAGTAATCTAATTACTACCAAAAAATAGGAAGGATAAAACAACTTCACTATTTTTTTACAAAATAATAAAGGAGAATAACTATGAAAGCTGTTGTATGTACAAAATACGGAGAACCGGAAGTTCTTCAACTCATAGATATGGGAAAACCCATTCCAAAAAATAACGAAGTACTCATAAAAATTAAGGCGACAGCCGTAACGGCAAGTGACTGTATTATGCGCAGTTTCAACATGCCTGGTAACCCTCAGTTTCCTAAAAAACAAATGATGGAAATCATGATGAGACTATTTTTTTAGGTATAACAAAGCCGAGAAAATCTATACTGGGATTGGTGCTATCAGGAGAAATCGAAACTGTTGGTAAAGAAGTTAAACAATTTGAGAAAGGTAATCAAGTGTATGGATTTGTTGGTAGTAGTTTTGGTGCATATGCCGAGTATAAATGCATGTCTGAAAGTGAGATAAGACAAGGGGGCTTGGCAATAAAACCTTCAAATATGAGCTATGACGAAGCTGCCGCAATATCTTATGGGGGTATTTTAGCATTACATTTTATGAAACGAGGGAACATAAAGCATGGACAAAAGGTACTTGTCTACGGGGCATCTGGAGCAATAGGAACTGTAGCTATACAGCTTGCTAAATGTTATGGTGCAGAAGTTACTGGTGTATGTAGTACGACGAATTTTACATTAGTGAAGTCACTTGGCGCTGATAAGGTAATCGATTATACAAAAGAAGACGCTAAAAATAAATTAAATTGGAGACTTATGATTTCGTTTTTGATGCTGTTGGTAAAAAAAAAGACCTCTCATCTGAAATTGTTGTGTCGAAAATCCCTTAAGCATGATGGAAAATACGTGTCTGTGGATGATGGATTTCTAAAATTACATCCAGAATATTTTATTCGACTTAGAGAGTTCATTGAAGCTGGTAAAATTAAAGCAGTCATTGATCGCCGCTATACATTGGAACAAATTGTAGAGGCTCATCGATATGTAGATAAAGGGCATAAAAGAGGTAATGTAGTCATATCATTTTAACATCATTATAAAAATACCACTCCGTGTAGTGCCTTTGCAATGGGTCTGAAAGATGTTACAATAATGTCAAACTAGACCAAGATTACCTACTAAATATATAAGGAAGCCATGGATGGATTCATTAACCGTAAAGTACAAGGTAAAATCGTGATCTCCATTAGCGAAAGAGGTAAGCCTATGACTAAAAACTTACTGGGCACATTTTTTGAAGAAAACTATCGTGCGTTTAAAGATTATCTTCGACACAGATATACCACACTAAACGAATATGATGTAGAAGATATTATACAACAAACAATTGTTAAACTCCTATATAAAGGGGATGACATGATAAGTATCAAGGACTTGTCTTCCTACATATATTCCTCTTTATCTAATAACGCTAAGGACTACTTCAAAAAATACGACCGGATAGAACTTCATGAAGATCACAGCGAACACTTTCATAAGCCAACGCTTACGATAGAAGAAGAAATTCTTCTGAAAGAGTTAAAGACCATTATTAAAGATACACTATTTAAAATGGATCCCAAATCAAGATTCGTGTTTATTGAAACTGAAATTAGTGGTAGATCTTATCAGGATTTAGTAGAACAGACAGGAGAGAAGCTTGGAACACTACTGTCACGTAAAAATAGAGCCAAGAAAAAAAATTGCAAAAAAGTCTTATATGGCTATCTTGGCACAAAAGGATATTAAATAGGAGAACTCATATGAAAAAATATCACAATTCCCAAGAATATGCAGATAAAATGGAACGAAATGTTAAAAGTTTCTTCAAAATCTTTGGTTTTGGCATTTTAATTATTGCCATTATCATTGGTGTTGGAGTTGGTTTCAAATTGCTATGGAACTGGATTATGCCTGACATCTTTGGCCTTAAAGAAATTACATTCTGGAAAGCTATTGGTATATTCGTTCTAGCAAAACTGGTCTTTGGTGGTTTCGGTAGTAATTCAAGTTCAAAGAAAACACAAAAAAAAAGCTGAGGAAAATGACATTAAAGCCTTTATAGGTGAAGCTCTTCACAAAGAGATGCAACAGGCTTTCAAAAAAGATTATGCCAAAAAATTTGGGGAAAGAGATGCAAGTAATGAAATGGAACCGAGTTATGAATCTAACCCTCAAGGAGACGCAACTAACCAAGAGCCATTTGACAATGTTGTGGATCAAGACGCTCTCTATGAAAAGTGGTGGCAAGAACATGGTGAAGCATATTTTGAAAAATTTTTGAAAGATCACTCCAATTCCTAGATAAAAACTAATGTTCTGCTCTCTACAACACCTCGCTGACACCCAGTCAGCGTTTTTTTTGTGCTTTTTACGCTCCTAATGAGTAAGTTGATAGCTCAAACAAGGAGTGGGCTAAAACTATTCTGCTATAAACTATGAATACGTTATCATTATAAATGTTTCACATAGTGAAACCAAGTATTATTAAATGGAAAAAATATTGACAATCAACGGCGTTGATGTTAAACTATTTATATAATGAAGATAAATATCATATAGTGAAAATAAGGAGGAAAATGAAATGGAAATTAGACAACCAGCCAATTCAAGAGATGCTAAGCACTACACAACTGAGCGATTAAGAGAAGAATTTTTAATAGAAGAATTATTTGTACCGGGTCGTATTAAACGTGTGTACAGCCATATTGATCGTATTATTACAATGGGTATATGCCCCAGTGACAAGTCTATTAGCCTAGGTGAAAACTTGGATATATGGAAAAAAAATTAGGAACCACTTATTTCTTAGAACGAAGAGAATTAGGTATGATTAATGTGGGTGGTAAAGGTTCAGTTACAGTTGATGGAGAAGTGTTTACATTAAATGAGCGTGATGGATTATATGTTGCAAAAGGTGCTAAAGAAGTTGTATTTGCTAGTGCAGATGCAAGCAATCCAGCGAAATTCTACAGCCTTAGTGCACCGGCTCATACCACATATAAAAATGTACATATTGATATGACAAAAGCTAAAAAAGTTGATCTTGGATCACAAGATAGTTGTAATAAGAGAACTATTTACCAATATATTCATCCAGAAGTAGTGGACAGTTGCCAACTGATGATGGGATTAACAAAAATGGCAGATGGTAACGTATGGAACACCATGCCAGCACATACCCATGAACGTAGAATGGAAGTATACTTCTACTTTGATTTACCAGAAGATGCAGCGGTATTCCATTATATGGGTGAACCTACAGAGACAAGACATATCGTTATGAAAAAAATGAGCAAGCAGTTATTTCCCCAAGTTGGTCTATTCATTCAGGTTGTGGTACTTGTGCATATACATTTATATGGGGTATGGTAGGCGAGAACAAAGCATTTGATGATATGGATCACATCAAAGTAACGGACATGAAATAGGAGGTAGACGGATGAGTTTGAATTTTTTCTTTAGAAGGAAAAGTAGCTATCGTAACAGGATGTAGTACAGGACTTGGTCAAGGTATGACTGTAGGTCTTGCAGAAGCGGGAGCAGATATTGTTGGCGTAGATTATGTAGAAGCGCCAGAAACGAAAGAAATGGTAGAATCACTTGGTCGTAAATACCTCTCAATACAAGCAAATTTATTAACGGTTGATCCTATTCAGGGGATTGTAGATCAGGCAGTAGAGACTTTTGGTCATGTGGATATATTGATCAATAATGCTGGTATTATTCGTCGTGAAGACTCTGTTAATTTTACAGAGAAAGACTGGGATGATGTTATGGATATTAATGTTAAAACAGTATTCTTCTTCAGTCAAGCTGTAGCTAAACAGTTTATTAAACAACAATCGGGTGGAAAAAATTATTAACATTGCATCCATGTTATCTTTCCAAGGTGGTATTCGTGTACCATCTTATACGGCTAGTAAGAGTGGTGTTATGGGTATTACAAAATTATGTGCCAATGAATGGGCAAAAGAGAACATTAATGTTAATGCGATTGCTCCAGGTTACATGAGTACGAATAATACACAGGCTCTTAGAGAAGATCCCGTAAGAAGTGCAGAGATTCTTGGAAGAATTCCAGCTAATCGGTGGGGATTACCATCTGATTTGGCGGGACCAATTGTATTCTTAGCGTCTTCTGCAAGTGATTATGTAAATGGTTATACGTTGGCTGTTGATGGTGGATGGTTAGCGAGGTAATATTTTTTTTACTTGCTGGAGTTTTTTGTTTATAGACGAATAAGCTGAGTAAGAAATAAAAGAACTGCGTACGGAAGTAAAGTAAAACATATATTGTGATGATACACTCACCTTGCATTTGTTGTTGTTATCTGTTTATAAGGAATGGCAACAAGCTGCAAAAAGCGTTATCATCACATTATATGTTTTTTTTAGTACGTATTATTATTTAGCAGGTAGAACCGCTTAATAAGATGTTAAAGATTTAATTTAAGAGCAACCCATAGAAAAGTGATCATAGCTTAGGTAATAAGGAAAAGTTTAGATTAATAGGATAATAGAAGAAGATTAATATCATTGCTTTAGGTATATTAACATCACGAAAGGAAAATAATACTATAGAATATGGAGTAATATAGTTGATAGAGATATTCAAGGTGAATTATACAAGATTGGATATTTTTTCAACTTAAAACTAGAGAAAATATGTTGGACGAAGAGAGCAACGGTTTATTTGTTCAAAAAATATTAATGAGGTGATAGAGGTGTTTGAAACCATAAGTGTTGATAATCAGTATAGAAATTTATTAAATGGTAAGTGGGTAACATCGAATAATGACAATCACATAGCTATACATTCTCCAATTGATGGTGCTGAAGTGGGTAAGATTCAGGCGATGACTAAGGAAGAGGTAGATAGGGCTATTGATGGGGCTAAGAAAGCTTATCCTGTATGGGCAAGTAAATCGGTTAGTGAACGGGCAGATATTCTACACAAGGCAGCAGGGTTATTAGAAGATAATGTTGATCAGATCGCAGATATTTTAGCAAAAGAGATTGCAAAAGATCTGAACAGTGCTAAGTCAGAGGTTATTCGTACCGTTGATTTTATGCGCTTTACCGCTGATGAAGGCAAGCGAATTCAGGGGGAGACATTACAAGGGGATGGTTTTCATGGTTTTTCAAAGGATAAATTGGCTTTTGTAACCAGAGAACCAGTAGGTGTTGTTCTTGCTATATCACCATTTAATTATCCTGTGAATTTATCAGCCTCCAAGATTGCTCCTGCATTGATGGCGGGAAATAGTGTAGTCTTTAAGCCACCAACGCAAGGCTCTATTAGTGCACTGCACTTAGCAAAAGTTTTCCAAGATGCAGGGTTACCAGATGGTGTATTAAACACAGTGACTGGGAAAGGGTCTGTTATTGGCGATTTTATTGTTCAGCATGAAGCCATTGATTTAATTAATTTTACAGGTAGTAGTGATGTGGGTAAACATATATCGGATGTAACATCCATGGTACCTACTATTATGGAATTGGGTGGTAAAGATGCTGCCATTGTTCTTGAAGATGCAGACTTGGCCCATGCGGCTAATAATATTGTAAAAGGTGCCTTTAGTTATTCAGGACAGCGTTGTACAGCACTTAAGCGCGTTCTTGTACTGGAGAGTATTGCTGACAGGTTAGTTGAGCTCATAACTAAAGATGTATCGGAACTAACTGTAGGTAGTCCTTTTGATAATGCCACCATTACACCTTTAATTAATAATCAAGCTGCTGATTTCGTACAGGAGCTTATTGATGATGCAATAGACAAAGGTGCTACACTGAAATTAGGTAATAAGAGAGATAAGAACCTACTCTACCCAACTGTTTTTGATCAGGTAACTACGGATATGCGTATTGCGTGGGAAGAGCCTTTTGGTCCTGTGCTCCCAATAATACGTGTGAAATCCATTGATGAAGCAATTGATATAGCTAACGCCTCTGAGTATGGGTTACAGTCTTCTATATTTACCAACGATATTGATGATGCATTCCACATTGCCAGGTTATTAGAAGTAGGAACAGTTCAGATTAATAATAAAACAGAAAGAGGTCCTGATCATTTTCCTTTCTTAGGAGTAAAAGCATCAGGTATGGGGACACAAGGCATACGCTATAGTATTGAAGCCATGAGTCGTCCAAAAGCAATTGTTGTGAATCTTAGAGCAAGAAGTGACCAAGAAGGTTAAAATTGAATTTAATCATAGATTTATGATTAAAAAGATAAGGATATCACCCTTGAATGAAGTTGGATTACTTATTATCTAAAGATGCATGTAGAAATCTAGGAGAAAAAATAATTGACAAGGGTGATATTTTATTGTATATTAAAAAATAACAGGTGATATTTTATGCAAGTAAAAAAAGATGAAATGAAAAAATGCCATTCTCAAAAGTGGTGAAAAAGAATTTTTAGAAAAGGGATATGAAAAAGCATCTATTCGTAAAATTGTTAAACAAGCAGGAACGACCATCGGTAATTTCTACAACTATTTTGCTAATAAAGAGGCTTTATTTGAGGAACTTGTAAATGAGGAATATCATGAGTTTATTAGTTTTATTCAACACCACAACACTGTGGAGAGACCAGACTATCTATGGGATATTCCTAATCCTACGTTATGGCGAACCATCTTATCGGAGCTAATGGATGACATGATACCTCACTTTGGTACGGGTATGGTTTTAATATTAGATAGTAGTAAAGGGACAAAATATGAGGGCAGTAAAGAGAAAATAATAGAAATAATCAAAGATCATTTTATAGAGCATCTTGAGAAGCTAAATAATAAAGATATTCCTCTTGGATTTGCAGAAGTAATAGCTATTCAGCTAGCTGAAGGGCTTATTACGATACTCAAAAAATATGATGATCCAAAAGTTAGAAGAGAATACATCATGCACTATATAACATTCTATATGCTTGGGACAATGGGTCTAATAGGAGGATTATAATTTTTTTTTGAATTAAAAAAAAGAACACATGATTTTTTATTATAAAGGAGGCAGTAATATGATTAAAGTTAGAGATTTAGACTATGTTTATAAGAAATCACAAAAATTAGCAGTTAAACAAGTGAACTTTGACATTAAGAAGGGTGAAATATTTGGTTTCTTAGGTCCTAGTGGAGCAGGAAAGACAACTGCTCAACGCTTAATTATTGGGTTGTTGAGAGGATATAATGGACATATTCAAGTCATGGGTAAAGAAAGAAAAGAATGGGGAAAAGCTTTTTATGAAGATATAGGAGTAGCCTTCGATTTCCCTAATCTATATCTCAAGTTAACAGCTATTGAGAATCTGAAATTAGTCAGTGCTTACTACAAAAACGAACCTACTGATTTTACCACTTTATTAGATAGGGTTGGCCTATTAGAGGATCAACATAAAAAGGTAGAGAGTTTTTCTAAAGGGATGAAAATGCGGCTTAATTTTATTCGTGCCTTGATGCATGAACCCAAATTACTCTTTTTTTGATGAACCCACATCGGGGCTTGATCCTATTAATGGAAAAATTATAAAAGATACCCTTTTGCAATTGAAAAGTCAGGGGAAAACTATATTCCTTACGACACATAATATGACTGTTGCGGAGCAATTATGTGACCGAGTTGCACTTATTGTAGATGGAGAAATTATAGAAATTGATTCTCCTAAGAATTTGACTATGCGCTATGGTGAAAATGTCATAAAGGTTGAATACATAGAGGGAGGCCAAGTTAAAGAAGCTACATTCAATTTGGATTCAATTAATCATAATCAGGCGTTTGTAAACCTTATTCAATCAAAAAAAATTCTCACCATACACAGTGGAGAAGCAACCCTTGAAGATGTATTTATCAAACTGACAGGGAGGAATTTACAATGAGGTTAAAAGGTGCGCTTATAACAGATTTCAAATTTCAATTTAAGCAAGGTTTTTATGTGATATACATTCTATTAACCATTATGTATATGGTCATATTGTCTTTAGTACCTACCAACTATAAAAAATTGATACTTCCTCTCGTCATTTATTCAGATCCTGCTTTTGTTGGTTTGTTTTTTATTGGAGGTATCATTATGTTAGAAAGGATACAGGGGGTTCTTAATTATTTGGTTATAACACCCTTATATATTAAGGAGTATCTCCTGTCTAAGATATTATCTCTTTCTAGCTTAGCAGTCATAGCTGGGTTTGCAATTGCCATTAGTTCTGGGTATGAAGGTCGTATAAATTATATGTTCTTGTTTATAGGCATATTTTTAGTTTCTACATTTTTTATATTGATTGGCGTCATTGTCGTTACGACATGTCATTCATTAAATCAGTATATTGTGAATATGATACCAGCCATGTTAGTTTTAGCTATTCCTTGCGTATCACTTATTGGTACAGGATATGCATATGTATGGACAATTTTCCCTAGTGTAGCAGGGCTTCGGGTTTTATTAAGTAGCTTCTACCAGTCAAGCATTCTAGAGATCATGTGTTTAATAGGTTATCTTTCTTTATGGAATTGGTTACTGTTTCGTAAAGTCATTCATATATTTACAGATAAGATTGTTTACGGGGGGAGTAAAGATGATTAAGTATGCACATATGAAAGCAGATTATAAACAATTATTGCGAGAACCGATGATGATTTTTCTATTATTATTACCTTTACTTCTAATAGGCATAGGCAAATTATCAGTGGTTATATTACCTTCAATTGTATATGAATATACCAATATTACTTTATTAGACTATTATGGTTATATAGTAGGCATGGTTTTTTTTACTTATAGCAGGTATGTTAGGAACTGTTACAGGTTTTATGATGCTTGATGATAAAGATGCTAGAATCTATGAGCTCATGTCCATCACACCACTAGGTCGTGAAGGCTATTTATATAATCGCTTGTTTATTCCTGTACTGATGACATGGATATATGGTGTGATCGCATGGGCTCTATATGATGGGATACAGATAAGTATAGGATTATTATTGCTTATTCTTGTACTATTAAGCATAGAAACCATTATCATTGGATTAATTTTATTATATATTGCTGATGATAAAGTAAAAGGGCTTACCTATGCAAAAGGTCTAAATGTTGTCTTACTGTTTAGTTTGACGGATTTACTGAAGAACCAGCTATTACAAGGTATATCCATGCTATTTCCCACCTACTGGATTACCAAAATACTCATAGAACCTGATATAGCCCATATAGCATCGGCATTGGGTATTCATCTAGTGTGGTTAGTGATTATCGGTCGTAGATTTTATAAGGAGGATAGTTGATTAGGCTAGCTAAGATAAGCTTATCTCATATAATAGGTAAGTGTTCTTTAACAAGCTAAATTCCAGAAAAAAAACGAAAAAAAAGGGCTTTGCACTAGCAAATTTCATTTACTAATGCAACAGCCCTTTAATTTATCGTCTACTTCTTTTTGTATTAGCTAATTCCATTTTTACATTTTTACCTTTGATTCTTGAGCTATTCATAGCTGTGATGACCTGATCAGCAAGCTTCTCAGGTACTTCTACAAAAGTATATTTATCGTACATATCAATGGATCCAATAACAGAACCTTTAATCTTGGATTCACCTGCAACGGCACCTACAATATCGCGAATTGCAACTTTGTGGTTTTTACCAATGTTAAGGTATAATCTTGCCATACCTTTTTCACGACTTTGAGGTCTTCTGTTTGGTTGTTGCTTACGAGGATTTGAAAATGGTCTTTGGCCAATCTCATAAGACAAGTTTTTATTATTCTCTTCTTTAAGTTCAAGATTAGACATTAATAATGCGGTAGCAATCTTAGAGGCATCATAACCTTTTTTCATTAAGTCTATCAATGATATGCTCATAGCGACTTAAATCATGGGATGTATTATCAATGGTGCTTGCAAGATTTTCTATATAGGTACTAATCTTAACGGCATTAACTTTATCAATTGAAGGTATCTTTTTTACGAGGGATTTTTTTTCTTGATGTAATAAATAATGTTGGAGATCTTTCTTGTTTCACTCCTTGAAACCAGTGTAAAGGACATACCTTTTTTTACCAGCTCGACCAGTACGACCAATTCGGTGTACATAGTACTCTTCATTTTCTGGTACATCATAGTTAACAACTGCTTCTACATTTTGAATGTCAAGCCCTCTAGCAGCAACATCTGTAGCAACTAAGATGTTAATAACACCTTTATTAAACTTACCTAGAACACTAAGTCGTACCACTTGATTCATATCACCGTGAATCTTATCAGAAGCGTAACCACTATCTTGTAAAAGTTCAGTTACTTCATCCACTTTACGTTTCGTGTTACAGAAGATAAGCGTTAACTTAGGATTATAAACATCTAATAAACGTCTAAGTACTTCCAACTTATGATGTTCAAGTACATGGTAATAACGTTGGTCAATGGTATCAGTCGTTAACTCTTTACGTGTAATTTTAACAATTTTAGGATTGTTTTGATAGAGATGTGTAATATCCATAATACTCTTAGGCATCGTTGCTGAAAACAAGATGGTTTGAATATCTTCTGTTGGAATGTTTTTAAGGATTGTTTCAATGTCCTCACGGAATCCCATGTTTAACATTTCATCAGCTTCATCAAGTATAATAGATTTTACATGATCAAGTTTGATAGTCTTTCTATTCATATGATCCATTAGTCTACCAGGTGTACCAATAATAATTTGAGCACCACGTTTCAAAGCGGATATTTGGCGAAAGATTGGTTCACCACCATATACAGGGAAAGATTTAATTCCAGTATACTTAGAAAGCTTATTAAACTCGCCGCATACTTGCACAGCTAACTCTCTTGTTGGGCAAAGTACAATGACTTGAGGTTTATTAATCTTAGGATCAACTCTGTCTAAGACAGGTAGTGCAAATGCTGCTGTTTTTCCTGTACCTGTTTGGGATTGCCCAATCATATCTCTTCCAGATAAAATAAGAGGTATGGATTTCTCTTGAATCTCAGTAGCCTCTTCAAAGCCCATATCCATAACGGCTTTTAATAGATTTTTTGATATATCTAATTCAGTAAATTTCATTCAGTTATCTCATCCTTAATATTATTTGCTGATCTATATGTGTTGAATTAAACGTCTTATATCGCTAGGATGTTAACTCAACATTTTACCTTATATTTAAAAGGTTCATTGTTCCCATAATTGTTAGCTTTATAATTATTATTTAATTCATCCGACATAGGTAACTAATTCATTATAGACGGTTATATCAAAAAAAAGCAAGGGTAATAATTATAAAATACACTTTTTCCATGTTTTTCTTTTGAAATTCTTTAATATATGATAAAATAGCCATAGGATGAGTTTGTGAGAATATAACGCATATATGTAGGAGGGTAAAAAATGAAAAGACGCAGTTTATTTGGCATATTTATCATTGCTATAGGGGTAGTTATTCTATTAGGAAATCTAGGCTACTTAGAAACGGAAGATATATTTAGCACATATTGGCCACTCATTATTGTTGGTATTGGATTGGTTAACTTACTAGATCGACATGGTTCAAAAATGTTTGCATCCATCTTATTAATTGTAGGGGTATTGCTTCAATTAAAAGAATTAGAAATTGAAGTTCTCCAAGATGTCAATATCTATGAATTTATTTTTCCTGCCATTATTATATTAGTAGGATTATGGATTATTATTCCTAGAACAACACGTGAGAAAAGAAACAATATTGATTCTAGAGATATTATTGATCATGTAGCTGTCTTCGCAGGTCGTGATATTATTAATAATTCACCTGATTTTAAAGGTGGTAATTTATTTACAGCCTTTGGTGGCATTGATGTAGACCTGGCACATGCAGATATAATGAGCCATGAACCTATTATCATTGACGTTTTTGCGGCTTTTGGTGGTATCGAATTAAAGGTACCTACAGACTGGCGTGTAGAATATCATGGTATTAGCTTATTTGGTGGTGCAGATAATAAAACAGATTTATCATCACAGAATTCTAATAAGGTTGTTATTATAAAAGGTCTTGTTATGTTTGGTGGATTGGATATAGGGATCTAAAAAAAATAGAGAGATTTTCTCGTTATTGGATAAGCCAAGAATTTTACGTATATTATAATACGTTAGAGTTCTTGGCTTTTTTTAGTGTTAGGAATGTTTTAATTTATTATTAATAAAAAACAATATTGCCTAAGATACCTTTACATCATGGTGAGGTCACAATCAAGCATAATTATTCATATAATGGGATAAGAGGTTGTACAAGAGGTGGTGTATATGCAAAACAATAATGACCAAATAGAGATCATTAAAGATTTCTTGAAATCTTCTAATACAGAAGAAAATCCATTTATAAGCACAGATAAAGTATTAGAATGGTTAAGATTCAGGAATGATCATGTTGTGGTAAATATCGAACAAATTCCATTTGCCAATATGTCCGATTGGTGCTTTGAAGAACAGACTGGCAATATCGTTCATAAGAACCGGAAATTCTTTTTAATAGAAGGAATTGAAGTAAAAAAAACAAATTATGGATTAATTAAAAGCTGGCAACAACCTATAATCAATCAACCTGAAATAGGAATTTTAGGTATCATTGCAAAAAAGGAAAATGGTATTTATTATTTTTTGATGCAAGCTAAAATAGAACCAGGGAATATTAACTTTATTCAACTCTCACCTACGCTGCAAGCTACAAAAAAGCAATTATACACAAGTACATAGTGGAGGAAAGCCAAAATACTTGGAATTTTTTTTTGGATAAAAATAAAAAAGTTTTAGTTGATCAATTACAATCAGAACAAGGAACACGATTTTTAAAAAAGCGAAATAGAAATATAATCATAGAGATAGATGAAGACATCCCCGTATACGATGATTTTTGTTGGATGACAATAGGTCAAATAAAAAAAATGATGACATATAGTAATGTGGTCAACATGGATACAAGGTCAGTTATTTCAACAATTCCTTTCAATATATTTGGTCAAAATATTAATGAAAAACAAAAACAATCTTTAATCCAATTCACCAAAAATAATACCATGTTTTTATCTATGCTAGAAGAAAACAGCCTATATTCAATAAATGAAATATTACAATGGTTAACTGAGATAAAGGTTAAGTATGAACTTCAAGTAAAAAGAATGCCGCTAAAAAAAGTTAACAATTGGACAAAAAATGATTTGGAAATATGCCATCAAGATAATAACCACTTTACCATTATAGCTGCTAATATCCAAATCGAGAATAGAGAGGTAAAGATTTGGAATCAGCCATTGATTAAATCAATAGGGCAAGGGGTTATTGCATTTTTAGTTAAAAGGATTAATGGCATCTATTATTTTTTAGTCCAAGCTAGAATTGAGGCTGGAAATTTTGATATTGTAGAAATAGGACCTACCATTCAATGCGTTCCAAATAAGTATAAGGATAAAACTTACTTACCTATGTTTTTAGAATACGCAATAAATGCAAAAGAAGAGAAGATCATCTATTCTTCTTATCAGTCAGAAGAAGGCGGGAGATTTTATCGAGAGCAAAATAAAAATATGATTATTGAAGTAGAGGATCTAGAAGTACCAGAAAACTATAAGTGGGTCACTTTGGGACAGTTAAATTATCTCTTAAGATATAATAACATGATTAACATTCAAGCCAGAAGCTTATTATCATCAATACAGTTTATTTAGAAGAAATTTTATGTAGTCAATGAAAGGTGGTTTGGTAATGAAGAAAATTAGATTTGGCGTAATAGGCTGTGGGCGTATTGCAGATCGGATAGTAGCCCCCAGTATGATTAATCTTAATGGTTTGGAATTAATTGCAGTCTCTAGCAGGGATAAAAAAGAAAGCTGAAAGCTTTGGGGGGAAAGTTTTCATGTAAAGCAGTCGTTGGATATGATAAATTACTGGAACGAAAAGATATTGATGCTGTATATATTGCATTACCACCGGCACTTCATAAAGAATGGGCAATAAAAGCATTAAAAGCTAAGAAACATGTTTTAGTTGAAAAACCTTCTTCAACAAATTATAAGGATTCTCTTGAAATGGTGAAAGTTGCCAACCAGAATAACTTATTATTAATGGAGAATTATATGTTTGAATACCATTCTCAGCAGACATTCATAAAAGATATATTAGCAGGAGAAGAAATTGGAGAAATGAGATTGTTTAAATCCTCTTTTGGTTTTCCTCTTATGAATAAAGATAACTTTAGATATAAAAAGTCACTAGGAGGAGGCGTACTTCTTGATGCGGCGGGGTACCCAATAAAAGCTACGCAACTGTTCTTAGGAAAAAAAATTGGAAGTCAAATATGCACAATTAAATAATCATGTTGGTTATGAAGTGGATATGTATGGATCAGCTACATTAGTAAATGAAAAAAGGTCTCGTATCACAGATTTCTTTTGGGTTTGATAATTATTACCAATGTAATTATGAAATATGGGGCAGTAAAGGAAAAGTAATAGTAGATAGAGCTTTTACAGCAGGACCTGACATAACCCCCCAAAGTTATCATAGAAAAGCAAGATCATAGACAAGAGTTCTTGTTACCTTCAGATAATCAGTGTGCAAATTTGCTAAGTGAGTTTATGGAATGCATGATGACTAATGATTTTAAAATACATAAGAGAGATTTTGAAAACCAAGCTAAATTATTAGATGCTATAAGATGGAGGAATGAAATTGGATAAAAAAAATCTATGTAACGCAACCTTTTTTTACCTCCGCTACATGAATACATTAGCTATTTAGAGCAAATTTGGCAAAGTGGCATTCTAACACATAATGGCCCCTTGGTTCAAGAATTGGAAAAGAAATTGAAAGATATTTTGAAATTGAGAAATATAGTAATTACAGCAAATGGCACTCTTGCAATACAATTAGCCATAAAAGCTTTACGTCTAAAAGGAGAAATAATCACTACACCTTTTTCTTTTATAGCAACTGCAGCGGCTATCAATTGGCAAAATTGTAAACCCGTATTTGTAGATATAGATCCAAAATCGTTTAATATAGATCCTAGCAAGATTGAAGAGCGAATAACGAAAAAAACCATAGCAATTCTAGGTGTGCATACTTTTAGTAATCCTTGCGATATTGAAGCTATAAGAAAAATAGCCCAAAAATATAAGCTTAAAGTTATATATGATGCTGCACATGGGATGTTTGTAAATTACAAAGACAAATCAATTTTGGAATATGGAGATATATCAATATTGAGTTTTCATGCTACGAAAATATTTAACACAGTAGAAGGCGGGGCATGTATAACAGAGAGTGATAAAATCGCAGACAAAATTAAGAAATTCCGTTTTTTTTGGATTTAACGATGATAAAGAAATTGTTGATGGCGGAACTAATGCTAAGATGACAGAAGTACATGCTGCTATGGGATTAGCAACATTAAACTATATGAATGATGTGATGAAGAGTAGAAAGAAAAAATATGAACTATACAAGAAAGTATTATCCCGTACTGAATGTTTAGCATTTCAAACAATTAATAAAGAATCCTATAATTATAGCTATATGCCTATTTTGTTTGAAAGCGAAGAAATTCTACAAGCCGTTATAAAGAAATTAAATAAAAATAATGTATTTCCAAGGCGATATTTTTACCCTGTTTTAAATAAAATAAATGTAATAAGTGATTCTAATGAAAGTCTTCCAGTAGCAGAGGATATTTCTAAGCGAATTTTGTGTTTGCCTTTATACTATACTTTAGAGGATGAGGATATAGAGTTTATATGTGACTTAATTAAGCAAGTGTTTTAGTTTGTTTCAGATAGGCTTGGATTTAAACAATCCAGACTTTTAATATGAGAGGATTCCAATTGAATTTTGAAACGATTTTTATAAATTTCCATTCTAGCCGTGTAAATTACTAGGGTGGTTTTTTTTGATGTTATACGGTTTAAGTTATTTTTTTTACTTGATTTTAATTGCATTTTAATAAAACTAAATTATAATATGAATTATGGATATACTATATTATATACGAGAAAATAAAAGTTCAATTGAAAGGAAGTGGGAATATGATAGAATGGATTAATGATTTATTATCATACGAGTATTGGGAACTTATGCTTAATGAAATTCGTTCTTTAGGTATGTTTGCTGGTGTTGGACTAGCTATGCTAGAAGCTTTCTTCCCACCATTACCTTTAGTTGTATTTGTAACAATTAATATTACCGCTTTTGGCTTTGGATTAGGATACTTCTATTCTTGGTTAGGATCTTCAGTAGGGTCAATCATTGTGTTTTTACTCATTAAAAAATATGGGCAAAAGAGATTTCAACAAAGGATCGCTAAGAATGAGAAAATATATAATATATTTCATTGGATAAAAGAGAAAGGATTTATACCCATATTTTTCTTGCTCACATTTCCTTTTACACCATCCATTATTGTCTGTGGATTAGCAGCATTAGCTGGTACAAGGAATAGAGAGTACTTCAGTGCTTTGATATTAGGCAAATTAGTGATGATTTTTTCATTGAGTTTTATAGGTTTTAATGTAAGAAACTTTGTAGAAAAGCCACTTATGTCTAGCATACTGATTTTATCAACATTTGCTATTTCATTAATAGGAAAACAAGTATTAAAAAACAATTGAGAATAAAAGGCGAATCGTTTTAGAAGAAAATGAAAACAAATGTGCTGAAGTAGCATGAACTGAAATAGAAAATGAATAAAAGGCTTAACTCCCTAGTTTGATGAGAGTTAAGCCTTCTTTAAATTGTAATTTTATCCGTAAAAATAATGATTTTTAATCTGCGTATAAAATGGCCTATTATTCATAATCCAGAAATTAGTCGATTTAGCTGGATTTAAGAAATAGAGAGCGTCGCCAACATTATTTTGACCATTCAGTGCATTGGTTGCAGCAGTTATACTAGCTTGGGATGGTGTATTATAAACTGTTCCATCTGATACAGGTGAGAATTGAACACCAAAGTTAGTGTCAAAAATAACACCTTTAATCGTGTTGGGGAATTCGGAACTTTTTTTTCGATTAATAATAACATTTGCTACAGCAAGTTTGCCTTCATCGGGTTCACTACCTGCCTCAGCATTTACAATCCTTGATAACCAATATATATCCTCGGATGTATATTGTTTATTTTGTTTTGGAGGGGTATACCCGTTGTTACTGATATAAGCTGAGTTATTTACCCACTGAACATCATAGCCTAAAATCTCCGAAATAAGGCGGAGAGGAACAAAAGTACGATTAGATTTAATACGAATAGGGGCATCAATCGTATAAGATTGTCCATTAATGGTTACATGCTTAGAGTTAATAGGTAAATACATAGTCGTATTATTAAAAGTTAAGGTAGCCGCACGATTTGAACCATCCCAATTGATGGAAGACGCATTCAAAGCTTCACCAACGAAACGAATAGGCACAAAAGTTCGATCGTTTTCAATATATGGACTTGCATCTGGGGTTAGAAGTTGTCCATTAACGTAAACAGGTATGTTGCTAGAAGCAAAAACTGTGTTGGTACTCAATGCTAAGAAGATGACAAGCATTGTTATTAATATCTTTTTCATACAAATCACCTCTAACTAAAGTCTAACAAAATCACTAAATGTACTCAATATGGAATTATTGGTAACGTATTAAATATTTGGGAGATAATTAACAGGAATGTAATAGAATGAAGAACCTACCTAGTACCCCTAGAATGTTTATGGGCGTAATTTGTAATAGTTTTGGATAATGCACAAATAAAACTAAAATAGTTTATGACGAAAAATGACGTATTTACAGGCTTGCCGCCTTCTTCTTCTCATAAAAAAAAATTAATTAAAAAAAATGTCGAATAAATCCTTGACTTTATTTGGGCCAGATGGTATAATTTTCTTCGCTGGTGCAAGAGAGAACAAATAATATTGCACAGCAAATAAGAAACAACAAGAACCTTGAAAACTGAACAGTGAAACAAACTAAAAAGCTTAAAAAAACTTTACCCAAATAAATTCCTTTGTAAATTCAGAGAGTTGGCTTTGCATAGCAAAACAATCTCTTTCGAAA
>JDSF01000122.1_pt1 | contig 59300 bp, 74 predicted proteins | sample 199441 | NCBI WGS metagenome assembly JDSF01 (sample SAMN02592751, study PRJNA231836) | bioreactor metagenome | isolation source: continuous culture bioreactor denitrification-DNRA | place: Germany: Bremen
TCCTTGTCCATCTTCAGCATGCCCCAACAGAAAAATCCACCGAAAAAGGAATCGGTGTAGTCTCTGTTTCTGTGGCGTTTACATTCATTGTTGTGCCCATGAAAATGAGCATCAAAACAAAAACTATCAGAAAATAATATCGTTTACTTTTTATGATGTTCATCAAGCTCTTCCCCTAAACTCTCATTGTCCTTTTCTTTATGGACCAATTTATTCAAAAAATTGCTGAAAGGGACGATATTCTCACTGCCATCTTGAAGTGTTATTGTTGCTTCATCAACACGTTCAATAAAAGTAATCCGGTCACGTGTAACGGCAATGACCATATAGTCATTGCCCACTCGTACCAATTGTAAAGTTTTGTGTTGTCCTACTGGCAAAACTTCAATGATTGCCATGTTAGCACCAACTTGTCGTTTCATCTGCATTTTACCAAGTAGTCTTGATAAATAATATGCACCATATAGAACAAGAAAAAACAGTACTAAAATTCCAAAAAATTGTAGATAATCGTTAAATTCCATATATCACGCCGTATTACCCTGTAACTTTGGATACTGCTTCAATTACACGCTCAGCTTGGAAAGGTTTTACAATAAAGTCCTTGGCGCCTGCCTGAATTGATTCAATAACCATGGCTTGTTGTCCCATTGCTGAACACATGATAATATTTGCGTTACCATCGATACCTTTTATAGCTTTAACTGCCTCAATCCCATCCATCTCAGGCATTGTAATATCCATAATCACCAAATCTGGGCTAAGTTCGTTAAACTTTTCAACCGCTTTAAGACCGTTCTCAGCTTCCCCCACTACATTATAGCCATTCTTTGAAAGAATGTCTTTAATCATCATTCTCATAAATGCTGCGTCATCAACTATCAAAATATTTTTTTTACCTGCCATTTTTATCTCTCCTTTGTCATAATAAAAATGTTTATACTATATTATAGCATACTTTTTTATAATGTATATCATAAAATTTGTGATGCTTGCTTAACTATATCTGTAATTCGTATGCTAAAGTTTTCGTCGATGACAACGACTTCACCTTTTGCAACCACCTTGCCATTTACCAATACATCAATTGGTTCTCCAGCAAGCTTATTAAGCTCAATAATTGAGCCAGGTGCAAATTCCAATATATCTTTAATAGATCTATGTGTTCTCCCAAGCTCCACCGTCACTTCAAGAGGCACATCCATAATCAAATCTATGTTTTCTTTTTGTTGAATGAAGGACCCCATGTCAAAGTTCTGGAATTGAGCTGGTTGAACGTCAATGTTCCTGAATTGGTTGTTGCCTGGAGGCATCATGCCCATATCTGCTTGCCCCATGTCCATCGCTGGTTGTGCGTAAGGTTGGCCTTGATTTGGCATTTGACCTGGTGGTGGCATTTGACCTGGATTTGGCATACCTTGTGGTTGTGGTTGTGGTTGCGCCTGCGGTTGTGCTTGTGGTTGTGCTTGTGGCTGCACAGGTGCTGCAGCTGGTTCTGGCACTTCCTCTTCTTGAGTTTGATTAAAGTTATCAGAAATAACTTTTGCAAATTCAACTGGGTAAAGTTGCATCATCTCAGAATCAACAAGATCACCTATCTGTAGGCTGAATGAAACCTTAATGAATTCACCATCAAGAAAATCAGCTAGCTCTGTCTGATCAAAAGACTCTTGCAAATCCAAATGATTAGAATTAGGCGGCGCAATATCTATCTTCTTGTTAAACATCGAGGACATAGACGTGGCTGCTGAACCAATCATCTGGTTCATGGCTTCACTAATGGCACTTAGATGTAAATCAGATAACTCTATATCTTGATTACTTCCATCTCCACCCATCATCAAATCTGTAATGACTTTAACATCGGTTTCTTTTAGTATAAGAAGATTAGTTCCATCTAGACCTTCTTTATAAACAATCTGAATGGCAACACATGGTTTTTCATAAACCGCCTTTACTTCATCCCACTTCACAATTGACACTTGAGGTGTTGAGATGTTAACTTTTTGGTTAACCAAAGCAAATAGAGTTGTGGCAGCTGTACCCATACTAATATTGGACACTTCTCCAATGGCATCCTTGTCTTGATCTGACAACATGCTCATACCACTACTGGAATCACCTTCGTCTTTGACGGCAGCATCTTCTTCATCTAGCCCTTTTAGCAAAGCATTAATTTCCTCTTGAGATAACATTTCATCCATTTACTACGCCTCCTTCCTAATAATCGAAGTTATTTGTATAGCACTATTTTTTTTCAAACAATCCAGGTTTGGCAGTAAATTTCTCAATATCGCCAACCTTCACACTTATATCATCGGTAATTTTGTGGTTTAACTTAATGATATCGCCGATTTGTAGGTTAATAAAATCATTTACATTGATAATACTCGTACCTAACTCTGCTTTTATGGGAATTTTCGCTTGTGCAATGCGTTTCTCAATAATGTCTTTGTAGATTTCTTCACTGGCTTCTGTCATATTGGAGAACCAATACTTGGTATTTAACTTATCAATGATTGGCTCAATAGTAATGTATGGGATACAAACATTCACAAGTCCTTCAACATTACCAATCTTCAGGTTTAAGGTTATCAGAGCGATAATCTCTGTAGGAGAGATTACTTGGGCAAATTGTGAGTTAGTTTCTATCTTCTCAAGTCGAGGTTCAAGGTTAACAACATTCTCCCAAGGTTCTATAAGTAAATCAACACATATAACCATTATTTTCTCGATAATCGCCAATTCAATTTCGGAGAAGTCTCTTTCCTTGTCTAAACTCTCACCTTTTCCGCCAAGAAGTCTGTCAATAACGGCATAACCGATTTTCACAGACAAGTCCATTACCACATTACCTTTGAGAGGATAAAAATCAAGTATCCCAAGAAGTATAGGGTTTGACAAAGCGTTGGAGAATTCAGAGTATGAAACTGCCTCCGAGTTAATAACATCCACCTGACAGGATGTCCTCATATATGCAGGCAATGTAGTGGATAGCAATCTTGCATAATGTTCAAATATAATTTCCAAAGTTCTAAGATGTTCTTTGGCAAACTTTGAAGGCCTAGCAAAATCGTATTCTTTGACCTGTTTTTCTGCCGAACTGGATTTATACTCTTCAACATCGAGCTCACCAGTATTAAGGGCGTTAAGCAGATCATCTATCTCGTTTTGTGATAAAACTTCACCCATTACCTCACCTGCCTTTCGCTAGTTGGCTAGTCGTCTAGTTCATAGCGTTATCTTTACGATTACTTTTCTTTGCTTGTCGTAAGCAAGTTGTTAAAGTATACATCAATAATTGATTCTGTTACAAGTCTTTCCTGCAAGTATGTCAATATCTCAGCTTTTACTGCATCCATAGATTCAGCAGTTTCAAAGTCCGAAAAGCTCTTTTGCTTAACTAAACGCTCAACACCATCTCTTATAATAGATTCACTACCTGTTAACAAGCCAGATACCGCCTCAGCGTCCTCAGCTGTATTATGAACACCAATACTTATATCGACAACAACATTGTTGGTCATTGTTTCACTTTCAAATATAAAAATGAAACTCTCCGAGAATTTGAATGTGTTAATCTCAAGAAGTGATATTTCTCCAGAATCCATTACCATTTCATCTTCTTCAGGCGCTGTCAGCTGCTTACTGATTCCCATAATTGTTATAAGAGAGACTGCTGATAATGCCAGTGATATAACAATCAATGCCACTCCAATGATTAATATCAAATTACCGTTACTTGCCTTTTGGGGAACAACCTTTTCTTCTTCGTCAGCCATAATGCTCTCCTTTTTCCTTTAATCTATGATGTCGTTTCGGTTTCTGTCTTATCTGTAGCAGGTGGAGGCCCTATCTCGTTATACTCCTCTACCTGTATCTCTTCTGATTGCAGAACAATCTTAACTTCTACACGTCGGTTCGTTGCTTTGTTCTCCGGTGTATCATTCGGTGCTATAGGTCTATATTCTCCATATCCAGTTGACGCAATCTTATCTGGGCTAAATCCCATATCATCTATCAAGTATTTACCCACTGCAATGGCTCTAGAAGCGGATAATTCCCAGTTGCTGGGGAAATAGATGGTATTGATAGGCACATCATCTGTGTGTCCCTCTATTTGGATGTTATAGGTATCAAAATCCTCACTATTAATCATTTCGCCTATTACATCAATGACCGTAAATGCCTCTGGTTTGATAATGGCTTGACCACTGTCAAACAAAGCTTCTCCTGGTAAAGTTATTTTAACATAGTTGAGAGAATAACTTACATCAACATCATCTCTAACCCCTTCATCTACCAAGAATTCATTGACGTTTTCATAAACCTCTTTGGCTTGCTCTAGGGCAGCTCCAAGGCTTGCTCTTTGGATATCTGAGCTTCCTTTTCATCTTTGTCCTCATCTTTGGTGTCTGAATCATCAAGGGCCTGAGGCAAACTTTTTTTTGAACCAATATTTCAATCTCAGACATCTGACTTACACCATTGTTAATACGTTCACCATCTGTTAATGCTACACCACCAGGTAGTATGTCTATCTGGTTATTAAAAGAAGCAATCGTTTCTTTGAATTTTCTAACATCGACACTGGACATTGAGAAGAGTAATACGAAAAAACAAAGTAAGAGCGTTACCATGTCACCATAGGTACCCATCCAGGCTGGCAGACCGGCTTTAACTTCTTCTTCACGTTTTTTAGCCAAGTCTATTCACCTTCTCCCTCACCTGTACCAAGAGCAGCTCTAAGAGCAGGTGCCAAGAATGCTTTTAGTTTCTCTTCAATAACACGAGGGTTCTCTCCAGCTTGAATAGACAAAAGACCTTCAATCATAACTTCCTTAAGCAACATTTCCTGACCACTTTTAATTTTCATTTTCTCTGCAAATGGTGTTGCAAATAAGTTGGCTAGAAGTGAACCATACATTGTTGTTAGAAGCGCTACGGCCATGGCAGGTCCAATAGCTGATGGGTCATCTAGTGAACCAAGCATGTTGATAAGTCCAATCAGTGTACCAATCATTCCCCATGCAGGGCCCATCTCTGCTAATTTCTCCCAAAATGTTGCAACCTCTTTATGACGACCACCAATGAATATCAGTTCTGTCTCAAGAATATTCCTAACAAGTTCAGGATCTGTACCATCAACAACCAACATAATGCCTTTCTTAAGGAAGGCATCATCAATACCATCAGCGGCTTCTTCAAGGGCCAAAAGCCCTTCTTTTCTTGCTACATTGGATAATTCGATTATGTTCTTAATAACACCAGCTTCATCCATGACCTGGTTGTTGAATACTTTCCCTACTGACTTTAGCGCATTGACGAATTTGTCCATCGGGTGAATAATCATTACTGATGCTACCGCACCACCTACTGTAATCATTATTGATGGCGCATTCCAGAATGCTACTAGTCCACTTACCCCTTTATCTAGGATAACAGACATGGCAAAGAAAAATAAACCCAGTACGATTCCTACAATACTCGCAATATCCATTTGACACCTCGTTCTAGTTAAGTCATCCTTGATCTTAGACCCTAGTTAACGACTTACTGACTTTCTTTTTGTGAATTTGAAATGATTCAATGTGATATCTTTGCTTCAAATGCAATGATTTTTTCTTGAAGTTCCTCTAGACTTTCACTAATAATCACAACTTTGCCACTTGTAAGTGTCAGTGTTGTATCCGGCTTTTCTTCCGCCGTCTCTATAAACCTACTGTTGAGCAGATATGTCTGTCCATTTAACCTCGTTACCATTATCATACAATCACACCTATAAGCGCTCGCCAATCACTTCCATGAGTGATTGGCTAACGCTTTTATTCTTTAGATTATTTTGAATCTAGATTTTACTAAATTTTACCATTATCTCTTAAGATTTACAAGTTCTTGAAGCAGTTCATCAGAAGATGTAATGATTCTTGAGTTGGCTTGGAAACCTCTTTGAGTTGTAATCATTTCAGTGAACTCTTTTGATAAGTCAACATTGGACATCTCTAGGACACCAGCATTAAAGCTTCCGCCACCAGATGTAATGTCTTCTCCGATTCCATCAAAGTAACCTGAGTTGGTTGTTGACTCAAAAAGATTGTTCCCTACTTTTTGAAGACCCGCTGGGTTTTGGAATTTGGCAACAATGACTTGACCAAGTTTCTTAGTCTCACCATTGGTGTATCTACCAATAACCAGTCCATCAGCCCCAACTTCGAATCCTGAGATTGAACCCGCTTGGTTACCAGAACCAAGACCATCCACATCACCAGTTGTTGCTTCAACTGTTGTATTACCTTCAAATAAAGTAAGTGCACTCCAGTCAACTTCTATCACATTAAAAGTTGAGACAGTACCTGTTGCATTGATGTTAAAAGTTGTTCCAGCGTCATTTATTTTACCTGTTGCAGGATCAAAATTTATCAATTGTCCTGGTGCTGTAATACCTAAGTTTAATACTCCGGCAGCAGCCCCTACATTCCCTTCACTATCTGTAATACTATCAGGTTGTAATGAAATTGCATACTGATTAGCTACAGCAGTTTCATTGATTCTAAATTCTGCTGTATATTGATAACCAAGACTGTCGTAGAAGTTAGCTGTAAACGGAACACCAGCAGCAGCCACAGGAAGTTGAGTATCATTCATGTTGATATTACCTGCCAATGTTACATTACTTGAAGCAGTTGGCTCTGAATATAGGTTGGTAGGATTAAGAATCTGAATTGGCGATACCTTGTCTTTTTGAACTGAATTGGTTGCTTGATCTACTTCCCAACCCATAACTTGAAGTCCGTTAGGGTTAACTAGGTTCCCAGCTTCATCAATTCTAAAAGCACCTGCTCTTGTGAACTTGTTACCTGTTGCATCACTGACTACGAAGAATCCGTCGCCTTCAATCTTAAGATCCAGTGGATTGTCTGTACGTTGTGCTGCACCTTCACCCATATCAATGTCGATAGAGGAGATTGTGGCACCCAGACCTATTTGCATTGGGTTAGTACCACCAGAGTTTTCACTGGCACCACTTGCCCCTTGAATTGTTTGTGAGAATACTTCACTGAATGTAACACGAGAAGCTTTAAAACCTACTGTGTTGACATTTGCGATATTGTTACCAATAACGTCCATCTTTGTTTGGTGAATCCTTAGACCTGATACACCTGAATACATAGAACGCATCATAATGCATGACCTCCTTTTGTCATGGCTGTGTGTATGTGAATCTCTCTGTCAGTCGAGATTCCATAGCTTCCTTCTTGAGGTCCAGCTATATTACCACAGCTCCGTCAATGTTAGTAAATACATGTTCTCTTGTTTCGGAATGATCAAGAGCCGTTACAACGGTTTTGTTCTCAATGTTTACCACAAGTGCTACATTGTCCATTAGTACGAGAGATTCTTTGATACCTTTTGCTTCTGCCTTGTCGACACCATTTTCTAGTCTCGCCATTTGGTCATCAGTCAACTGAATATCTCTTGAACTTAGTCTCATGTTGGCATGTTTTGAGAATTTAAGACTTTCTTTTTGCTGTAATTGCTTATGCAATATGGAGTTGAATGAATTCCCTGTTTGAACTTGATTGCCTTTGACAGGTTTCGTTATCAACCGCTCGCTTTGTACTTGCTGTATGGAAGGAATTGGTCGATTATTGATTGTCATATAATGACCTCCCATCTTGCTTGTTGTGCAGCTTGCTTACTCTGCTGCCGTTTCTGTATCCACTACTTCCTCAGATCCTTTTGCTAAAGTGTCAATCTTATCATTGATTGTCACCAAAGTTTCATTGATTTTGTCAATTGCTGCCACTAATTCAGCTTCACTTGTTGTGGATTCGTTCAGTACAGCTTCTACTTTGGATAAGGCTACATCTTTGCCGTCAACCAGCAAGTATACTTCGCCACTCTTTAGCGTCACTGCATCTACGACACCTTGTACATATTCTGAAGTTCCAGCCACATCACTTTCTGCTTTACCTATGATAGTTTTACCCATAAGGTTATAGCCTTGTTGCATTGTTGATGATGTGTTTAGGTTCTGCATCTGCTCCAGTGCTGAGAACTGAGCCATCTGAGCCAACATCTCTTCATTCTTGGTTGGTTCAAGTGGGTCTTGGTATTTCATTTGCGTTGCTAGCAATTGAAGGAATGCGTCCTTATCAAGGTCATTGTTGTTTGATGCTACATTCTTCTCTACACCGTACTGCTCCATAATACTTGATACTACACTTACATCTGACATTTGTTCACCACCTTACGCTGAGAAATCAATGGTATGTTCTGTTAACGAATTCATTTGAGCCCGCCGAACACCTGAATTTCCTGCTACTTCTGTCAATTCACCAACCACTTCACCAATACTTCTCATTTTTGAGAGTCTGTTAATGCGGTTTCTGTTAGCTTTATTCTTTGAGTTTTGTTGATGTCTTTCCTTGTTGCCATCAAAGAATTGGTTTGAATTACCGACTGTCACTTCAATTTTGTCAACCTTGACACCTTGTTCTTCTAGCTGTTCTTTAAGTTGCACAATATTGCTTTCAATCATTTCTTTTACGACCTGACTTTCTGCAATAAATTGTCCTTTAACAACACCTTGCTCTGTTGTCATTTGAACACCTATTTTACCAAGATGACCTGGATTCAGTTGAAGTTGCATCGTTGTATTCGTGTCTGTTAATTTCACCACTGCTTTCGTTACAATCTGATTGATAACTTCGCTTTGGTCTATTTCCTTGTAGATTACTTGTTCGCCGTTGTTGATTACAACAACTTCCTTAGCCACATCAGCATTCTTCGCCATCATGCTTGCAAAAGATTGGTTCTCACCTCCTGCACTATCCTGACTATATTCAGTTGTGTTTTGTCCGGCTCTAAGATCTTGTACTTCTACTTTCGCACCTTGAGTTTCCGAGGTAGCGACTTCTTTTGATTCACCTACTGTTTGAGTCACTGCTTTGTCACTCTCATTAACCATCGTTTCGCTTAATTGAGTTTGACCTGCCTGTGTACTCGACGCCACATTCACCATTGCCTTTAAGGCTTCAACATCTAACCCTAATTCCTTGGCTGTGGTTTCAATAAGATTTTCTAAGCTGGCATCAATTTCCTTAATCAACTGGGTCGCATCTTCGTCTAGAAGAAGCTCTAACGTGTTGTCAAGTCCAAAGAATTCACCAACCAAAGAAGTAATGTTTTGCATTTGCATCAATTCAATAGGTGTCATACCCATATCATTAAGCATTGTAGATAGCTCATCTTCTGAAATGTTTAGGAAATTGCTGATAAAATCAATCATAATGTCTTCAACTTTTTCCATCCGTTCCATTAGAGCTTCGTTCGTTTTATCTGCCTCTGACAGATTAACGACTTCATCCACTACTACTTCTTCCATTTCTTCAAGCTCTTTGACAGAATCTTCACTGTCTTCAGGAAGTTTTACGTCATCCCTCATATCAGTTTCCTCTGCTTTTTCAGCTTTTGAGTCATTGGCTTTTGGTTCTTCAGTAGATTTGTACTCATCATTCTTGTTGACCTTACCGTCTTTAACTTTCTTTGTATCACTTTCACCTAGTTTGTCTTCGACCATTTTGTTAAAATCGTCTTCTTTTAGGTACTGTACTTTCGAATTGTTAAAGATGTTATGGAATTCATTGGATGATGAGGCGTTTCTTGTAGAAGTTGTTTGATTAGCACCAAAGTTCGAATTCATCAATGTTGCAACGTTATTGCTTGCAACCGAATTCATAATTGCCTCCTTTCCTAGACCTACCCCTTACTCTACAGGATAGATATATGATGTAATTTTTGCTGCAACATCAGGATCCATTAGACCAAGAATATCCGCAGCTTGATCAGCGCTAACCCCTTTGATAATGGTAGCAACTTGATCTAGCTTGGTTAAACTCATACCTTCAAGAACTGTGGCAGCTTGAGCAGGTTTCATATTCTGATAAATATCAATTGTCCCTTTCAGTTCCTCCAAATATGCTACTTCATCTACAACTTCTGCGTAGATCATAGCTGCATTGTCAGGATTCATTTTTTTCAAACCATACTTTGTAATCCATGTTGTCCGCACTATCTGCTATCAAAGTATCGAAATCTTCTTTATCCTGTTGGAACTGAAGTTGATTGTTCTCAAATATTTTCAGCCTTTCAACCTCAGCACTGAGCTGTACTATTTGCTCACTAAGAATTTCGGCTTCTGAGCCCTTTTCCTTTAGCATTTTTTCAGTTATTTTTAAAATTTCTATGGCTTCTTCAACAGTTTCGAAATTATAGGTCGCTTCTGCTTCCCCATCGACCACTTCTTCTGGCATTTCAGGCAATATCATATTAAGAACTGGCACATTCACAAGTGAAGGTCCAATGACCTCTGTCCCCAGTCCAGCAACATCAAATCGTATCAATGCAACGAACCCTATTACAAGTACTAACAACGACACTACAATTCCCATTACAACTTTCATCAGCTCTCATCCTTCTCTTTGGAATAACGGTAACTTACAACTTCATCCAGTATTTTTTGCTCTTTTAATTTTTCTTCCTCAACAAAAATATCATAGGCCTTCTCTTTCAATTTCTCTTGAATCTGACGCTCTTCAAGAGCCTTCCTAAGTGATTCTCTCTTCTTTTCTACAATCACTAAGGCTTTTGCAACAAGACCTTTTTTGTACCTTTAGTTCATTTTCGTAATAGTTCACATTGTTGTTAAGTCGTTGGAACTCAGCGACGACAAGAGCACCTTTTTTTTGTGTTTGGACAAATTCCTCAACCGTCTTGCTCAGCATCACTTCAACTTGCCTTTGAACATCTAGGGCATCCTGATATGATTTCATGGCCTTACCAAGCTCCATCTTTTTTTTGCTCTTCAATCTTTTCTTTTATGTTTAAAATGTTTTGCATCCCATAATTAAACTTAGCCACTTATAACACTCCTAAGAAAATATTTGACCAAGCATAGACACAACCTCGTCATACTCGAATTTTTCATTGGTATATTGGGTCAGAAATTCTTTGATAGCACCAATTTTCTCAATGGCATTATCAATCTCTGGGTTACTTCCTTTTGCATAGGCACCAATATTGATCAAATCTTCTGAGTCATTATAGACTGCTAGAGTAGATTTTAATTGGTTGGCAAGGTTTTTATGTTCATCAGAAGCTATATCCGCCATTACCCTCGAAATACTTTGTAGTATATCTATAGCTGGATAATGATTTCGATTGGCCAACTTACGCGACAAGACAATATGCCCATCCAAAATACCTCTGGCAGCATCTGTAATTGGCTCGTTCATGTCATCGCCATCAACCAACACTGTATAGAGTGCTGTTATAGAACCTTTATCTGAATTCCCTGCCCTTTCAAGAAGTTTTGGCATAACCGCAAAGACAGAAGGCGTGTAGCCTCTACTAACAGGTGGCTCACCTATCGCAAGCCCTATTTCTCTTTGAGCCATAGAGAATCTCGTCAATGAGTCCATCATCAACATAACATCTTTACCTTGGTCTCTAAAATACTCCGCAATGGCCGTTGCTGTTTTAGCAGCCTTTTGTCTTATCAATGCTGGTTTATCTGATGTTGACACAACAACAACAGACCTTGACAATCCTTCCTCGCCAAGGTCTTTCTCGATAAACTCTCTTACTTCACGACCACGTTCTCCTATTAGTGCAATAACATTAATATCAGCTCGTGTATTTCTCGCCAACATACCAAGGAGTGTACTTTTACCAACACCTGAACCGGCAAAAAATACCAACACGTTGCCCTTTTCCTATAGTTAACATACCATCAATTGCTTTGACACCCATGGCCAGAGACTCGGTTATTCTTGCCCTCTTCAGTGGATCAGGTGCCTCTTGCTCAATTGGATACAACTCTTTAGAATAAACAGGCTCCAGTTCATCAATCGGTTTCCCTAGACCATCAACCACTCTTCCAAGCAATTGATTACCAACCGAAACCCTAAGTTGATGACCAATGGCTTCAACAATACACCCAGGCCCTATTCCTGCAAGTTCATCAAGTGGCATAAGCAGAATCTTACTCTCCCTAAAACCAACGACTTCCGCCAGAACTCGAGTGCTTTTGTTAGGGGTTGATATCTGACACAACTCACCCAAGTTGACATTAGGACCTAAGGATTCTATGGTTAGCCCAATTATTTTTGTCACACGACCCAAATGTTTTATATATGATTTATCTGCTAAGACTTCATACTGTTCTAAATCTATTGCACGCATTTTTTCACCTTATTTCATTATTTGAGACTGTCACCAATGAGCCTCAGCTCTCTACTCAGACTGTCTACCCTAAGGTTTAGGCTACAATCAATATTCCCCATTTGTGTTTCAATGAAGCATTGATTCTTAACCATTGACACATCCTTTAGAATTTCAATTTCTACCTTTTCACTCAAACCACCCGTCAACTCATCTTTGTGGTCCATAACGTAGTCAAAATCTTCACCTGATACTTTAATCACAAAAGAACCGTAGGTATGGACTTCTTCAAAGGCAAGCTTAATCAAATAAACAATGAGAGACGGATCATCTTCATATTTGCCAACCATTTTCCCAACGAGCTCCCTGATGACATAAGCAACCTTATGTTCCATATCTCTGACAAACTCGTCTTTATCTTGCTCATAACTAATCTGCAAGGCTTTGGCATTGTCATCAAACTCCAACTTACGTTCAAGTAGCTCTTGTTCTGATCGCCTTTCACCTTCTTTATAGCCAACATCATAACCTTCTTGTCTAGCTGCTTCACGAATCGTTTGGGCCTCTAATCTAGCAGCCTCAATCATGCATCAGCTTCAGCCTGAACCTCTTCAAGGTTAATAGTATGAGAGCCATCAATCACTTCGTCATCAATGGCCTGGGTATCTGTCAAATCTTCAGTTATATCTGTTGTATCTGTCGCTTCACCGTCCCCTTCTACCGAATCTTCCCGCTTACCAGCACCTGGAGCACGAAGAATTCTTGGGTCATTAGGGTCCACAGTTTTTATTTCTTTTCGTATGTCAGACATAGCCACAAAAGGCGCTTTGACAATTTTCGAATCAGACAATTATCTCGTCACCTCCACCACGTGATATAACAATCTCACCTGCATCTTCAAGCTTACGTATTATATTAACAATTTTTTGCTGAGCTTCTTCAACATCCTTAAGTCGTATAGGACCCATAAAATCCATATCTTCTTTAATCATTGAAGCTAGACGTTTTGACAGGTTGTTAAAGATAACATTTTGTACTTCTTCTCCTGATCCTTTGAGGGCAATACCAAGTTCATTGTTATCAACCTCTCTAAGAATACGTTGTATAGACCTGTCATCAAGAGACAAGACATCCTCGAAAACAAACATTTTCTTTCTGATTTCTTCAGCAAGTTCCGTATCTTCTATCTCAAGCGTTTCCATAATATGCTTCTCAGTACTACGATCAACTGAATTCAGTATCTGAACAATGGCATCAACACCACCAACAATGGTGTAATCCTGAGTTACAAGTGATGATAGCTTTCTCTCAAGAACATCTTCAACGTCTTTGATAATATCTGGTGATGTTCTATCCATCTGTGCAATCCTTCTGGCAACATCTGCTTGTTTTTCCTGAGGTAAAGCCGCAAGAACCATAGAAGCTTGTTGTGCGTTCAAATATGACAATATTAGGGCAATCGTTTGATTATGCTCATCTTGTATATAGTTCAGTAGCTGTCCAGGATCCGTTTTACGAACAAACTCAAAAGGACGCACTTGTAATGATGACGTCAATCTACCGATAACTTCCATAGCTTTATCTGAACCAAGAGCTTTCTCAAGAAGCTCCTTGGCATAACCAATACCACCTTCTGCTATATAGGATTGAGCCAGACATATCTCGTAGAACTCAGAAATAATGTCTTCCTTTTCCTGTGGCGATACAGCTCTAGTATTGGCAATTTGTAATGTTAATTCTTCAATTTCCTCTTCTTTGAGGTGTTTAAAGACCATAGACGATTTCTCTGGTCCAAGAGCAATAAGCAGTATTGCTGCTTTTTTCAATCCCTCTTAGATTCGACACTCCTGCCATATTATCACTCCCAATCCTCATTCAGCCAGTTTCTAAGCAATTGTGCAACGGCTTCTGGATTTTCCTCAACAAATTTTTCTATCTGAACCCTAGCTTCTGACTTATCATCAAACTCTATGGCTTCAAGTTCCTCAGTTACTTTTGTTGTTGCCAGCATATCTTCCACTGAAAGTTCTGGTTCAACTTCAGTAATTTCAACAGGTTCAGTACCTTTATAAACTGCATAACCAAGTAATGCAATCATTAGCACAATAATAATCACTGGTATATAATCAGCGATTCGGTCTTCCACAAGTGGTTTTGGTTCGAATTGGTGCACCTCGTAGGCCATTACAAATACATTGTTCTCTGATAGGTTTGCAGCATTTGCCACTAACTTTTGGATATTTGGATCTACCTCTATAACTTGTGTATTATTGTTATCTTCTTGGTATTGTTCCCATGTTGTGTTCTCAAGGGCCCCAGATTCTTCAAGAAGTGCTTGTTTATGATAAACGAACTTATTAAGGGTTACTGTCACTGAAGATTCATCAGGTACAATCGTTCCGACACCTTTCACTTTGCTTGTAACTGTTTTGTTTAAGGCATAATCTTTCTCAGTTATATCTGTTTGTGACTCAGAGCCACCACCATTTTCAATGGCGTAAGTTGTCGTATCTGCGTTAGAATCTGTTCCAGGTATACCCGAACCATCCGTACTATTTCCAGATGAAGAATAAATATAGACATGGGTTGGCAAAGACTCAGTTGCCCCATCAGGCAGAGAATGTATCTCTGATTGTGTGGTTTCAGAATCAAAATTCATGGTCAAGTTAACACTCACTACAGCGTCATTATACTCACCACGGTTTAGCAGTAATTTTTCAATACTTTTTTGGTATAAAAACTCCGTCTCAATCTCGGCTTCTCTATAGCTAGATAAATTGCCTGCAATCCCACCACCAGCAGTACCATTAAAGAGTAACTTGGTATTATTGGCGTCAAATATTTTGATGTTATCCGTCGTAAGATTCTCTACTGCTGAGGCAAGCATTGATGCAATACCATAGACTTGATCCTCATCTATTTCACCCACAAGATCAAGCATAACAGAAGCTGAAGCTTCCTTATCTTGTTTTAGTATACTGGTATTATCATTTGGAAGAACCACCTTAACTCTGGCTGTATCAACCGCTGACATCATAGATATAATATCACCAAGTTCCGTTTCAAAAGCCAATTGATGCATCAATCGCTTCTCAGTTGTAGTGGTTGCAAGAGATGTAGAAGCAAAGACTTCTTTATACTGCATACCAGTGGTTGATAATACACCAACTTCGGCTAATGCTAAAGTCGCATCTTTGTATTTGCCATTTTCAACGGATATGGACCTTGCATCCTCACTAATCTTAGCCTGTATGCCTTTTTCATCAAGGGTTGCTTTGATTGTGTTCATTTGCGCAACATCAACATCTTCCATAAAAATCACATAATTCGGACGACTAAGAACAAGGGTTAAGACAATAAGTGCTGTCAACCCAACTGCAAAAATAGCAATGATTTGTATTTTTTGTGCTCGTGAGAATTTGTTCCAATACTCTGTAATCTGATTGGAAAAATTGGTTAAAAACTCTGGCATGATGCCACCCCTTTATATCTATACCTGGATACGCATTATTTCATTATAGGCATCTAAAAGTTTATTTCTTAGTTGTACAGTATATTGTAATGCTATACTTGCTTTTTCCTGAGCAATCATCACATCTGCAACATTATCAATTTTGCCAAGGGCAAAATCAACACTCATCTTGTCAGCATTCACCTGTAGTGTGTTTGTTTCTTCAAGGTTTTCCATTGCGGAATCAAAAAAGTTCTTAAAGGGCGTACTACTAGGACTTGATACACCACTGGTATTTTGACTCTGTTCAAGAATCTTGTTGGCTGCATTAATGGATTGTATGTTCATAGATTACCTCCCAGTAGCATTCACTGATACTATTATCGTCCAATGTTTAAGGCACTTGAAACCATTGATTTGGTTGCATTGAAAGCAGTAATATTGGCTTCATAAGATCTGTTGGCTGAAATTAGGTTTGTCATCTCTTCAATAGTGTTAACATTTGGCATTGATACATAACCCTCTTCATCAGCGTCAGGATGTGTAGGATCATAAGTACGAATAAAAGGCGCACTGTCCTCTACAACTTTTGACACTTTGACACCACCATTGGTTGAGTAGTCATTCAGGTAGTCATTTAGCATGCCTTTAAAATTGCTGCCTTTGTTAATTTCTTCAAACACAACAGTCTTACGTCGATAAGGATTACCATCTTTTCCTCTAGTGGTATTTACATTTGCAATGTTTTGTGAAATCGTATCCATACGAAGTCTTTGAGCCGTCATCCCTGAGGCACTTACGTTCATTGAACTAAAAAACGACATTGTTTAGCCTCCTTATTAACTATTAAGGACACTCTTGATTCGGCTGAAGTTATAATTCACCTGACTTACAAGAGCGTTGTATCGTAGTTGATTTTCTGCCAGGTAGCCCATCTCAGCATCCACATCTACATTATTTCCATCCAAACGGTAACTCATAGAACTGTTGTCTGTTACTGTTTTGGGTTTTATTCTATCCAATTCTTTTGATGTGATTTTGCCATTTCCTTGCATTGCCTGATTCAAATAAGTCTCAAACACCACATCTTTTCGTTTATAGCCAGGTGTATCCACATTGGCAATATTAGAAGCAATGGCTTCATTTCTTGCCCATGTACCCTGGACTGCTTTACCTAGAATATCTGTTGTATTAAACATGTTATTCTTTATCATTGAGTCATCTCCAAACCTGAAAACAAACTGTCATATACAATATTTATATTTTTTATGCATTCCTACAATCACCTAGGACACACACTATATATTGTATCAGTTCTTTGTCAAATATACAATATGTACTTGGTCTTTTTTTGGGCATACCAATCTACTACTTATATCGACATTTTTTGGTCTTTGCAATTAGCATTCTAACATTATTAAGGAGCTCTCTCAAAATGAGGAGCTCCCTATCACATCATTCATATGTGTAATTATTGTAATAAAGACTTATAGCCTATATCTTGGTTATCTCTTCAAGGAGTATATCATTTAAGACTTTGATATATGTTCCTTTCATGCCTAGTGATCTAGATTCAATTACCCCTGCGCTTTCGAATTTTCGAAGTGCATTGACAATGACTGATCTTGTAATACCAACTCTATCAGCAATCTTAGAAGCGACCAATATGCCTTCTACACCATCTAGTTCATCAAATATATGTTTGATGGCCTCTTGCTCAGAGAATGATAATGTTCCTATTGCTGATTTAACAACACTTGTCTTACGTGCTTCTTCTGAATTCTCTTCGTTAATCGAACGCATAATCTCAAGTCCAACAACCGTTGCCCCGTATTCACCAAGAATAATATCTTCGATATCAAACATTGCATCTTTACGGTAGATGAATAGTGTTCCCAGTCTTTCGCCAGCAATGTCAATTGGCACAATCATACCAACAAAGTTTGATGCGCTAATACGCTCGCTAAAGCCTAATGTTGCCATGTTAACATTTTCTTTGGTTGAAAGAATATTAAGCAGTCTTTCATTTAGTTGGTCATCAACAAACTCGCCTAAGTCCCTTGCAAGTAACTCTTCAATCTCACTAATATCTTCTCTTATATAAGAAGCCAATAATTTACCTTTTTTACTCAGTACAAGTGCATTAGATCCAAGTATATCACTCATCACTTCACAAATATCTGTAAAAATGACCCTCTGTGTCCCTGTCTTTTTGTAATAGCTTATTGATCTTTCTTGTTTTATCTAACAATTGAACGCTCAACGCTTTACCTCCTAGTATAGCCTATCCTAGAATTATATTATAAATTGTAGTTTAATTCAAGGTTTTAATTAATAATTGCAAATTTTCACTATTTTGACACAACATTCTTACATTCGTCGTTGCTACACATTAATTTTTTCCCTTTATCAACCATTAAAGCCCCACATTTCTCACATTTAGTGCTTGTTGGAAGATACCAAGACATGAAATCACATTCAGGATTGTTTTCACATCCATAATAACGACGTCCTTTTTTTCGTCTTCTTAACCAACATCTCACCATTACACTTGTGACAGTGAACATCTTCAACCTTTTCAAGTATAGGTTTGGCGTTACGACATTCTGGGAAACCAGGACAAGCAAGAAACTTACCATAACGGCCTAATTTAATTACCATGTTTCGACCACATTTATCACATTCAATGTCAGTCTCTTCATCTTTTATTTCAATCTTCTCAATTTCTTTTTCTGCCACTTCAACTTTTTCAGCAAAAGAAGGGTAAAAATCTCTAAGAACATCTTTCCAAACAATCTTACCAACTTCTACATCATCAAGGCGGTTCTCCATTGTAGCTGTAAATTTAACATTAATAACACCATCAAAATACTCTGATAACATATCACTAACAATTTCACCAAGCTCTGTTGGGAAGATTTGTCGATTTTCTTTCGACACATAACCACGAGCCATAATTGTAGCAATTGTAGGCGCATATGTACTTGGACGTCCCACACCATTTTCTTCCAAAGTCTTAACCAAGCTAGCCTCTGTATATCTCGGAGGATGATTGGTGAAGTGTTGTACTTCTTCAATTTCTTGCTTAGTCAATGTTGACTCTTGAGTTAATTTAGATATGGACTGCTTGTCTTCTTTTTCCTCATCCTCTTTATAGACTTTGAGGAATCCATCAAATACTAATGTAGATAAAGCTGAAGTGAATCTATACTCTTTGGCATCAATCTTAACAGACTTGATAGAGTATTTGGCAGGTTGCATACGGCTAGATACAAATCGTCGCCAAATCAAATTATATAACTTAAACTGGTCACGACTCAAAGAAGCTTTAATCACATCTGGTGACAGGTGTACATAGGATGGTCTAATAGCCTCATGGGCATCTTGGACACTGCCTTTTTTCTTGCCAACTATGTTTGCTTCATTCTTATAACCCTCACCATAATTCTCATCAATATAGTCAAGAAGGTTCTTATGAGCTTCATCAGAGATTCTTGTTGAATCTGTACGCAGGTATGTAATCAAACCAATCGTACCTTCGCCCTTAACTTCAATACCCTCATATAATTGCTGAGCAATTCTCATGGTTTTGATTGCGGTAAAATTCAGTTTTTTGGCAGCATCTTGTTGCAATGTACTTGTCGTAAATGGAAGTGATGGTTTCTTTTGACGATCACGTTCTTTGATCTCTGCAATCTTAAAGTCAGCATCTTCAATGACATCAAGAACTTTTTTCACTTCTTCTTCGTTATGTAATTCAAGCTTTCCATCTTTGGTTCCATAGAATTTAGCTGTAAATGTGTCTTTGGTTTCATTAGAAAGAATCTGTGCGTCTATGGTCCAGTACTCTTCTGGAATAAAGGCATTGATTTCTTTCTCACGGTCACAGATCAACTTAAGTGCTATAGATTGAACCCTACCTGCACTTAATCCTTTACGTACTTTTTTCCAAAGAACAGGACTCATTTTGTAACCTACCACTCTATCAAGCAACCTTCTAGCTTGTTGAGCATCAACAAGATTCATGTCGATTTCACGAGCGTTTTTTATCGACTCTTTAACAGCAGATTTGGTAATCTCATTAAAAGTAATTCTAAAGGTTGGTTTGTCTTCTAACCTAAGAGAATGAAGCAAATGCCATGATATTGCTTCACCTTCACGGTCGGGGTCAGTTGCGAGGTAGACTTTAGTTGCTTTTTTAACTTCTTTACGAAGTTTAGCTAGTAATTCCCCTTTACCACGAATTGTTATGTATTTGGGTTCGAAATCATTATCCACATCAATGCCCAATTGACTTTTAGGTAAATCCCTAACATGTCCCATTGACGCTTCTATTTTATAGGTAGAACCTAAGAATTTTTTTTAATTGTTTTAGCCTTTGCAGGCGACTCGACAATAACTAGATTCCTTGTCTTTGTCTTTGCCTTTGCCATGTGTTTCCTCCAATAATGACTTTAATACGCCTTCTCTAAAGTCAGACTGATACAAGAATATACTATTTTTTTTCTATTCTTCAAGTCTTTTTTTCCTAATCCGTCTCTTTTGTTTGACAATTCATCCAAAAAACTGATGAAAATACACACATTTTTTGGTGTGTTTCAAATACAAAAAATAAGGTGCCCAAAAAGGCACCAACGTAGTATAACACAGTTATTTGCAATGTCAAAACAATTCTCTAAATTAACTAGAACTTTATTTCCTAATATAATATTTGCCAGGCATTGCCAAAATACATGCTTTTATTTCTAATTTCATCAATATAAACTGAAGTTTACTAATATCGTAGCCCGTCTCCTTAGAAAGTAGATCAATATAAATTGGTCTATGGCTTATACATTCATAAACATAATGTTCATCCTCTTCAAGGTCCATAATTGGTAAATCATCCAATTTTAATTGCTCACTTCCACCTATACCACACTCACAGTCTTCATCACCACTTTGATACTCCTCAAATATATCTGATACGTCAAAGACAGCCTTTGCCCCCATCCTTATAACATTGTTAGACCCTTGATTTGATGATCCAAGGACATCACCAGGAATTGCAAATACATCTCTCCCCTGTTCAAGGGCACAATCCACAGTAATAAGAGACCCACTTTTCTTCTTGGCTTCAATCAGCAGTACACCGTCACTTAGACCACTGATAATGCGGTTTCTCATAGGAAATAAGCCCGCTTTTGGTGCAACATCAAGGCCATACTCAGACATTACACAACCCTCTTTGGCGAGTTTTTTCATCAATTCCTTATTGTGCCTTGGATAACAAACATTGATACCACATCCTAGAACTGCGGTTGTAAAACCGCCACTTTCAAGCGCGCCTTGATGACTGTAGGTGTCAATCCCAGTTGCCATACCACTAACAACATTAACACCATGTTTACCAAGATTTTGTCCAAACTTTTCTGCCACTTTCCTTCCGTAAGCCGTAGCCTTTCTTGACCCAACAACCCCTATAGACAGCTTACAATCTGGTAACTTACCAATATAATAAAGAACATAAGGCGGGTCATATATAGCCTTGAGTTTCTCTGGATAAGCGTCATCTTCAATCGTCACATAATTAACATTCATTGAACTAAGCCTTTTCTCATAACTCAGCAAATGACTGATTTCTCTAGATTTTAAAAAAGCCCTCACATCTTTTTGTTTAAAGAGTGGATTGCTAAAGCTTTGTTTTAGCTGGTCTTCCTTTGCATAAAATAAGCTCTTGGGTGATAAGCCTGTCTTAAGTAATAATTCTTGTCTTTTGCGACCAAAACCATCTATCCTTGTAAACCAGAGCCAGTATTTTCTATTAACATCCATTGAAGTCCCTCCTTATAGCCAGTATTTTCTGTCTAAGGTTCTATAATTAATCGCTTCTGCTACATGTTTTTCACTAATTAAGGTATGTCCATCAATATCAGCAATTGTTCGTGATACCTTCAGTATTCTATGATAGGCTCTCGCGCTGAGCCCCATCTTGGTGAAAGCATAGTTTAACATAGATTTAGCCTTGCTATCCCTGTGACAAATGGCCTCAATATAGCTGGCAGGAATATCACAATTATAGATAAAGCCATAGTCACTGTTCCTTTCTTCTTGTCTATGTTTGGCTTCTAAGACTCGTTCACTAATTGCATTAGAATATTCAGCTTCCTCTCCACTTGCCATGGAATCATAATTCACTTTGTTGGCCTCTATCTGAATATCAATCCGGTCCATTAAGGGACCACTGATTTTACCAAGGTAACGTCTGACTTGATGCGGTGTACAGACACACTTATCAATATCAGGATAATAGCCACATGGACACGGGTTCATTGAAGCAACCAACATGAAAGACGCAGGGTATTCTACAGTTGAATGAACCCGCGAGACAGTCACTTTTCCTTCTTCAAGGGGTTGTCTTAATACTTCTAGAACATTCTTTTTGAATTCTGGCAGTTCGTCTAGGAATAAGACACCATTGTGGGCCAAAGATATTTCACCCGGTTTAGATGTCGAACCACCACCTACCAGCGCTGCATTAGATATGGTATGATGCGGTGCTCTAAATGGTCTATCTACGATCAATGATGACATTGAACCAATTTGTCCCGAAACACTATAGACTTTGGTAATATCAATACTTTCATCATAGTTCACACTCGGTAATATAGATGGTATACGCTTAGCTAACATGGTTTTTTTTCCTGACCCAGGCGGACCGATCATCATCACATTATGCCTACCTGACGCAGCTACTTCCAAAGCCCTTTTTACATGCTGTTGACCTCTAACATCCCTGTAATCCAAATGGCTTTGATAAGAATTTTCATGAAATATCTTCGATAAATCTATACGAGTTTCTTCTATATTAATAGCACCTTTTAGATAATCTACTGCTTCCTTTAGATTGATACACCAATAACATGTATACCAGGGATAATTGCAGCCTCCTTTTCATTTATTTTTGGAACAACACATTTCTTGATACCACTTTGTTTGGCCGAGTGAACCATTGGCAATATACCTTTGACTGATCTAACATCACCTGCCAAAGACAGCTCTCCAATGATTAATACCTTTGACGCATTAGTCCCAAGACTTGAATTCTTACACCCCAAAATCCCTATGGCTATAGCTAAGTCATAACCAGCCCCCTCTTTTCTAATTTGTGCGGGTGCAAGATTTACCGTAATTCGCTCTATAGGAAGTTCATAACCCGAATTCTTAAGGGCTGTGCGAACTCTATCTGACGATTCCTTTACAGATGAATCTGGCAAGCCAACGATGGCAAAACTTGGAAATCCAGGGGAAACATCCACTTCAACATCCACCAGACGCCCCTCAACGCCTTGTAGAGCACTGCTAATCACATTATTATACATATAATAACCCTCCAATACCTTACGCTCATTAACACGATATACTTATAGTATCAGACCGTAAGTTCAATTGGTCCGCTGATAGCAGACGATTAGCTTCATTTATTTTGCATCAAAAAAGACCATCCTTCGATGGTCTTTCGATCTTTTCTCTTATTTCTTCTTATTTCTCTTTAAGTATCTTCTTGAGTTCATCCATAAATGTATTGATGTCTCTAAATTCACGGTAAATCGATGCAAACCTTACATAGGCAACTTCATCAATTTCTTTAAGTCGCTCCATAACAATTTCTCCGATGTAGCTTGACTCAATCTCTTTTTTTCATTGAATTATAGAGTTGATTCTCAATATCCTCAACCAACTGGTCTATATCCTTCATAGGAACTGGTCTCTTATGACAAGATCTTACAAGCCCCGACATGAGTTTGTCTCTAGAAAAAGGTTCTCTAGTATTATCTTTTTTTAACGATAATCAAAGGCATGCTTTCAACTGTTTCATAGGTTGTGAATCTTTTTTCGCAAGCTTCACATTGTCGCCTACGTCTTATGGCGTTGTTCTCTTCTGACGGCCTTGAATCAATAACCTTTATATTTTCATTCTGACAATACGGACACTTCATCTAATTTACCTCACTATCTGTTTCTTCTTTTTTGAAGAAACGGTGGGATATCGATTGGTTGCTCGTCTGTCATAACAGGTCTTGTTGTTGGCTCAGTCGCTGTTGGTTGAGCAGGCTCATCACCAGCAATTTGAATGGCAGGTTCTTTTTTTCTCTTCTTCGCTAACAAAGGCTTTCTTCTCAGCTTCAACCTTTTCTTTAAAAGTTGTGCTTGGAAAAGGTTCAACAGCTTGCATATCAAATCCTGTAGCAATAACTGTTACAATTAACTCATCATCAAGGGTTTCGTCAATACTTTGTCCATAGATAACATTAGCATCATTACCTGCTGCTTCTTGAATCAACTGAATTGCATCATTGGCATCAAACATTGACATGTTCATGTCACCACTGATGTTAATAAGCATGTGCTTGGCACCATCAATTGTCGTTTCAAGCAAAGGACTTGATATAGCCAATTTGGCTGCTTCTTCTGCTTTGTTATCACCTGATGCACGTCCAATACCAATATGTGCAACACCTTTGTTACTCATAACTGTAGCAACATCAGCAAAGTCCAGGTTAATAATACCTGGTGTATAGATAAGGTCAGATATACCTGACACACCTTGTTGTAGAACTTCATCTGCTTTCTTGAAAGCGTCTCTCATCGTTGTACGACGGTCAACTACTGACAAAAGCTTTTGGTTAGGAATAACAATCAAAGTATCCACTGTTTTTTTCAGCTCTCTAATACCTTGATCCGCATTTTGCATTCTGCCTCTACCTTCAAACTCAAAAGGCTTTGTCACAACACCGACGGTCAATATCCCTTGCTCCTTAGCAATATTTGCAATAACTGGTGCAGCACCTGTACCTGTTCCACCACCCATACCGGCAGTAACAAATACCATATCATGACCACCAATAAGTTGGGCCAATTCATCTCTGCTTTCTTCTGCAGCTTTTAGGCCAATCTCTGGTTTGGCACCTGCGCCAAGTCCTCTGGTTAGTTTTTCACCTATTTGAATCTTGTTGGTTGCCTTTGACCCGTTAAGAGCCTGGACATCCGTATTGACAGCGACAAATTCAACACCTGTCACTTCATCATCTATCATTCGATTGACAGCATTGTTACCGCCTCCGCCAACTCCAATAACAACTATTTTGGCAACATTACTGTTTTCATTCATATTAATCTCCAACAATTCATATCCTCCTCACAGCGAGCTATCTCATTCTTCTCTATTTATAGCACCATGTGTATTTTGTATTTTGTATCAGCCACAACATCTATACGCCTTCATATGTGTTACACCCAACATGTTGTACCTGTTATTAACTTAGTCTTTTCCTACTCTAAGTACTATAATATAGTTTTTCAAGCAATTAATCAACAAGTATTTGTCATTAATCTTGATTTTTTTTAAAGATAAATTGATCTTTATCCTCTTGTAAGTCAAGGGTCCCAGATAAATCCGTAGAAAGTTTTTTCATGACTTCCCCCGCATTTTTCATCTTGATATCCAAATTCTCCAAATCACCCATGACAATTTGAATATTATTCACATAGACATGTAGCATGGTTCCATCAGAAAACGGAAAGTTTATACTAGTTAATGGCACACTGTATTTACTTCTCAAATGATGTAATTCAAGTAAAGCTTTGACTATAGTTTCCTCAACTGGCAGCTTCTGCCCCAAGCTTGCAGTCTCAAAATACAGGCCTTCTACTAGAGGAATTGCCTGATCAACTTCACTTAGATAATCTATGACATAACCATCTTTATCAAGTGCCAAATATGCGTTTTGATATTCAATGAAATTAATAACGTCTTTCTCAACCACAATTATTTGCAGATTATCAAAACCATTATAAGCAACATCTATAGATTTGATATAGGCGTACTCCTCAAAATTCTGTTCTTTATAGAAAAAAACATCCACAGCATTAGAACCCTCACCCACATCAATCATCGCCATAACTTGCTCATCTGTATAATGTTGATTGCCGCTCACAATCACATCTTTAATCTTGGCCATATCCAATATAAAATACAAAATTGTAGCCAATATAATTACGACAATAACCAGCCACAGTAAAAATCCATGGTCACTTCGTCGATATTTTGCATTCCTAATTCTTTTTAATTTACTTTGCTCTAAATCAATTAGATTGTCCTCGTTCTTCATCTGGCAACCTACTTTCTAATATTCTAACCTTCTGGTATTCTCTCTGGCAATATTCAGGACCAGACCCACCTCAACAAGCAAGAAAAGTAAACTAGACCCACCATAACTGATAAATGGTAGTGGAATCCCCGTTGCTGGTATGGTATTGGTAACAACACCAATGTTAATAACAACTTGAATGCCGATATGAACCATCACACCAACGACAATGAGCATAGGTAAAACATCCTTACATCCCCTTATTATGTCAAGAAAACGCCAGATTAATAAAGCAAATAACATCAGAACCGAGAAAGCGCCAAACAGCCCTAGTTCTTCACATATTATCGAAAATATAATGTCGTTGTGGGCTTCTGGTATAAAATCAATTTTTGGATACTCTTACCAAGTCCAACGCCAAAAAAACCACCAGAACCAATGGCATAAAGGGATTGTATTGTCTGAAAACCATCACCCAAAGGATCTGAAAAAGGTCCGTTAAGCCATATATCAAATCTAGCGCTTCGGTAGCCACCAGTTTGCATAAATATATAACCAGCCATAGCCAATACAGGGGATGCAATCAAAACAAGCTTGGGTATATTCCTATACACACAAAAAACCATCCCACCTGTTATACATGTCACAACAATTGCCGTACTTAGATTTTCAACACCAATTAGCAAAACAGGCACAAGAGCCACAAGTATAACAATAGCAAGTACTTTGAATTTATTGATATGTTTATCGAATCCGTCAATCATAACAGCCAAAGCTAAAATCACTGATACTTTGGCTAGCTCAGATGGCTGAAATTGCATACCACCAAGTACGATCCAACGACGAGCACCATTTAGAGGCGGCATCATCAGCACTATAATTAGCAAAGCAAAAACCACAATATATATGACAACAGAAAATTTAACGATAAATCGATAGTTCACTCTAGAAACCACGTACATAAGTATTGTACCAAGACCTACCCACATCATCTGCCTAACAAAGAAATGTCCATGATTGCCAAATTTCTCGAAGGAAAAGTAGTAGGACGAACTATAAATCATAATGATGCCAAAAGCCATCAAAAAGAGTACAACAAACATAAGGGTCACATCAGACCGCCCTTTGCTAAACACACCTTCTGAAGTTAAACTTTCTCTACGCTTTTCCATAGACAACCTCTTTTATCCTAAATAAAGTAACACACCTGTATAGGCCAACATGCACAAAAACACAGTCACTATTGTAAACACATAAACAACTTTGGTTTCTTTCCATCCTGACAACTCATAGTGATGATGTAATGGGGCCATTTTGAAGAAACGCTTCCCTTTTGTTGCCTTAAAATAAGCAACTTGAATCATAACGGATATAACTTCAGCCAAGTATATAAAACCAACCAGAATAATGATTAGTGGTAACTTCATGTATATGGCCACAGCAGCCACCAGACCCCCCAAGGGCTAAGGAACCTGTATCACCCATAAAAAGAGACGCTGGATGAGAATTATACAACAAGAATCCTAGAAGTGCACCTATACCAATAGCCAAAACCAATCCCACATCTGAATTAAGTAGTGTATTCATAACCATGAAAAATCCCAAGACAGCTATGGTCACAGAAGTTGCCAAACCATCAACACCATCCGTCAAGTTAACACCATTAACGGTTCCTAACATGAAGACAACAATAAAAGGAATGTATAACCAACCAAGGTCAAGTGTTGCCCCTTCAATAAAAGGTATAATAATTGAGCTTCCACCTGAAACAGATGTCATCATATAATAACAATATGCAAGTGTAATAATCAATTGGGCTGTGAGCTTTTGATAAGCCTTAAAACCCAAGGATCTTTTCTTTACAACTTTGATATAGTCATCAATAAAACCAACGATGGCAAACCCAACCATAACAAGTAGAATTGGTAAAATCGAAGGCTTACTAACACTAGCAATTAGACCAGCCACAAAAATAACCAGAATAAATACAAGGCCACCCATTGTTGGTGTTCCAGCTTTAGCTAAGTGGCTCTCTGGTCCGTCATCTCTTACAAATTGACCAAACTTAAGTTTCTTAGAAAGGATAGTGACAAGGGCGTCAAGCAGCAACCCCAATCAGTGCAATCATTGCATACAATACATTTTTCATTCTTATTTCCTATACCTTTCAATTATCTCTTCTCTTATGACTTCAAACGCCATACCTCTAGATGCTTTTAATAGAACCAAATCATCTGTCGACAGAATATCCATCATATAAGCAATAAATTCTTCCTTCGTTTCATAATAGTGTGAAACTTTATCATAGCCTGCATCCAAGGCGGCTTTATAGATGTATTTCCCTTCAAGACCGATAACAACCAAACAGTCAGGCTTTATATCAGCAACTTTTTGACCAACAATTTCATGGCCTTCTTTGGTATAATCACCCATTTCAAACATACTGCCAAGGATTGCTACACTTCTTTCACCCTGTCTTTTCATATCAACAAGTGTGACCATAGCACTTTCCATGGACTCTACACTAGCATTATAAGCATCATCAATGATTCTAATTCTGCCATCCACGTTGAATTCCTCAAGCCTCATCTTAGAAGCTTTGAAATTCTTGATGCCCTCGATGATATCTTCTTTATTTATATTATAATGCTCTGCAATGATAACCCCTGCCAAGGCATTAAATAATAAATGTTGACCCACATAAGCCACTTCAATGTCATAGGTATCTTTATTACTAATAATTCTAGCTTTTTGCCCAATACCACTACTAGAGAGAGGTTCAAGTACGCAATCACAACTAGCGCCTTTGCCGTAAGTCATCAATTGATTCTCATATTGCCCTCTAAGAGTCATAAGCAAGTCATCATCTCCGTTGAGGATGATTTTACCTTCTTTAGCCACATGAGGTAATAATTCACTTTTCGCTTTTAAAATGCCTTCTTTTGAACCAAGGAATTCTATATGAGATACACCTATATTAGTAATGACACCTATATCCGGCTTGAGTATATTAGCTAAATAATCTATTTCACCAAAATGATTCATTCCCATTTCGACAACAGCCACATCAACATCTTCATCAATGCCAAGTATGGTTAATGGCAAGCCAATATGGTTGTTATAATTCCCAGCTGTTTTGTGGACTTTATAGCTGGTACTTAGAATTGATGCAATCATATCCTTTGTGGATGTCTTGCCTACACTACCAGTAATTCCAATAAAAGGAATGGTCAGCCTACTTCTGTAATAAGCTGCAAATTGCCCCAAAGCTTCAATAACATCTTCAACAATTATTGCCATAATACCTTCGGGTACTTTTGAGGCATTAGCAGCCAATACAATACATGCACCTGCACTGGCAGCCTTTTCTATATAGTCATGGCCATCCACTCTCTCACCAACAATTGCAACATACATATCACCCTTTGCTACTTTACGGCTATCAATGACCACTTTATGAATATTTATTTGATGATCCTCTGTAAGGATTGGTTTTGCCGTCTTATGAATTAGTCTACCATTCATAACACTGACAACAGTATCTAAAGATAGTGCTTTCACTCGTAATCTCCCATATACCCACGTATAATTTCTTTGTCATCTAAGTGGATTTTCTCAGTCCCAATAATTTGGTAATCCTCATGGCCTTTTCCAGCAACCAAAACAATATCATTAACCTCAGCCATAGACAGAGCTTTTTCAATTGCTTCTGTACGATCAACTATTTTGTCGTATTCACAATCTGTTTTGCTAATACCAACTTCTACTTCATCAAGAATGGTGTTTGGATCTTCTGTTCTAGGGTTATCAGAAGTTACTATAGCATAATCGGAATATTTTCCTGCAATTTCACCCATTATTGGTCTTTTGGTCTTATCTCTATCGCCACCACATCCAAAGACTGTGATAATTCTAGCCACAGCAATATCCTTAATGGTCTCCAACACATTCTCAAGACCATCAGGCGCATGAGCATAATCTACCACCGCATGGTAACCTTTAGAACTATCAATGGTTTCAAATCGACCTTCAACAATGCTATTGTTAGCAAGGACATCAAGCGCGACATCTACTGCCACACCCAAATGTAATGTGGCACCAAGTGCTGCTAATGCATTATAAACACTAAATCTACCTGGTGTCTGAATATCTACATGATAAGATTCTTCTTTATATACAAGTGTAAAGTGAGTACCTTTCACATCAACATGAACATCCTTGGCAAATAAATCTGCCCCATCATCGATACAACTATAGGTAACCAACTGCTCTTGCTCGCTATGTTCAATCATGTAAAGACCTGCTTCATCATCAATGTTGATGACAGCGCAATTAGCCATATTAAACAATCTAAGTTTAGCACCTCTATAGGCTTCCATTGTTTTATGATAATCCAGATGATCCAGTGTTAGGTTGGTAAAAAACAGCCACATCAAACTCTGCATCATCAACACGCTTTAAATCAAGAGCATGAGAAGACACTTCCATTACTACGTCGTTCACATTGGCAGCCACCATCTGGCTAAATAACCTTTGTAGATCAAGCGCATCTGGGGTAGTATGTTCTGTTGGGATTACTTCTTTACCAATTCTATTTTCAATGGTGCCAATCACACCTGTTTTCTTCTTATTACCTTGCAAAATACGGTCAATCAGAAAAACTGTCGATGTCTTGCCATTGGTGCCAGTGACACCAATTAGACCAAATTGTCTGGTAGGCCAATTATAATATTTTGTGGCAATATGAGCCAAAGTTTCCCTGGCATCGTCTACTTGTATCACAGGTATTTCTTTATTCTCTATCTGCACATATTTTGTAACAATAATTGCAATGGCACCGTTTTCAAGTGCTTTTCCAATATAATTATGTCCATCTGATTCAAATCCTTCAATACAAATGAACAAACTCCCTTCTGTCACTTTTCTGGAGTCATGCTGTATATTCTTAATATTTCTATGTAAATCACCTTGTAACACTGTATAGGATATATGTTCAAGTAAACCTTCTAATTTCATTGCTCTACCCCCTCTTCACTCTCTTCATCTAATTGTTCGTCAAGATTTTCTTCTGGTTCATACTCACGTGGTACCCTCAAATATGGTAGGACATCTTCCATAATATCCTTAAAAATAGCTGCTGCATAACGACTATTTACATCCTCACCTTTGGGATCATCCACAACAACAAGAGTTATGACTTCTGGCGCAATAGTTGGGCTAAAGCCAATAAAAGAAACAATATAGTCTTTCGTCTCTCTATCACCTTTTTCGGCCGTTCCTGTTTTACCACCTATGCTGTAGCCTTCTACTTGAGCACGTTTTCCTGTTCCCTCGTCTACAACAATTCTTAGAGCATCTCTTGTCAGTTTTGAAACCTCTTCCGATATAACTTTTCTCTGAATCAAAGGTTCTTTAACTTCTATTATGCGCCCATCCTCCGCCACAATCTTATTCATTATTTGCGGTTGGAATAAGTTACCGCCATTGACTACAGCTGAGAAGCCGGTAATCAACTGAATGGGCGTTACATTAAACCCTTGACCGAATGAACTTGTCTGCAACTCTACAGGGTTCAGATTTTTATAACTATACACACTATCTCTAAAACTATAATCTGAATCCAAGTCAATCCCTGTTGCGGCACCCATTCCAAACATTCTAGAATAGGAATAGAAGAAATCTCTTCCTATGGTCTCTCCCATATCCATAAAGGCAACGTTACAAGAATTACTCAGAGCTTCCACTAATGTTTGATGACCATGCCCAACTCTTTTATGACAATAGATTGGTTCTTCACCTTCATAAGGTATCTTATAGCCACCACAATAGTAGGTAGTTTCATGATTGACCAAATACTCTTCAAGTGCCATTGAAAATGTCAAAGGCTTAAAAGTAGAACCTGGTTCATAAGACTCTGCTGTATTACCGTTTTTCCATACACTGTTCAACAACTCATTAACTTGTGCCTTATCCATGTTGCTTTTGGCCTCTTCTGTAATCAAGTGGCTGGTATCATAGGGATTGTTCAAATCAAAATCCGGATATGATGCCATCCCAAGTATATGACCATTTCTAGGATCCATGACAATGGCCTTAACACTGATTGCATCCTCTTCCATATAGAAATTGTCTATAGCCTCTTCAATATAGCTTTGTACTGTAAAATCAATATTCAGGTGTATGTTGTAACCATTAACCGCCAAAACATCTTCTTGATTAATCATTTTATCATCATCAAGAGCACCAAAACGTCTTCCAACTTCACCTGACAGCATATCGTTATAGCGACTTTCTAGTCCAGTCAAACCAATGCCGTCTGAGGAAAGAAATCCTATAACATCTGATGCCAATGTATCATATGGGTAGACACGTTCATAATTCTCCTCAAATGAAACACCACGAATTTCATAATTATTCAAAGCTTCCTGTATAGGTTTAATGGTATCGTAATTAAGTCCACGAGCTATAACTTCGTAGTGACTCATCGTATTCGTAACAAGCAATTCTCTAAGAGATTCAGCCGTCACTTCATTAAGTGTATCACTTAATAGAAATATCGTTTTATCCACTATAGCTTCATCATGTTCTCTCAATACCGCTGGATCATAGACAACATTGTATATAACGTTACTTTGAGCGAGGGCGATACCCCTTGCATCAAAAATCGCACCTCTTTTGGGTATAATCTGATTATTGGTATCCGTTAGATTGCTTATTTGTTGGGCCAGAACATGTTGCTTATAGTTGTTATCATCTAGCACGCTAATATAAACCAACCTATAGCCAAGGAACATAAATGCTAATATAAAAATAATGAAAAGCAGAAGGATTCTACTTTTCATTAGATATTGAATTTGATGTCGTTTCACAGTATCACCAACCTCTAGTAATAAAAGCCATCATATTCCCTATGGTCATCTTCTCCTCTTTAGGTGCTTCGATGGACGCATATTGAATGGTATAGCTCGTTGCAACAGGATTAATTTCAACAATATCTGCACCTTCTGGATAGACCATTCCATACTCATTCATGGCTGTTTCTCTAATGTCATTAAGGTCCATTGCTTCATTAATTTGGGCTGTCAACTGAGCATTACTTCTTTTAAGATCGCTTAACTCATTCTTTAGTACAATAATCTGGTCTGATGTATCAGCCACAGAAAATTGGGCTTTTAGCATTACAATACATATTACAATCATTGCTATTATAACAGAGGCTAAAAGAAATGTACATGCTGGATTAATGCTGTATACGCCTGCTTTTTTATTTTGATTGCTTTGTCTTAATTTTGTCTCACGTTGACTTGCCATGGTCTCATGTACATAATTGTCGAGTGCTACTGCATTGCTACCAACAACATATGTATTTCTGTTTGTATAAGTTGTTCTAGACATGTACGTCGCCTCCTTTCTCAAATACTCTAAGTTTTGCACTTTTGCTTCTTGAATTAAGTGCCATTTCTTCTTCTGAAGGTAATATCGGCTTCCTTGTAATTACTTTTCCAGTTGGTTCATTGCCACATACACATACCGGAAAATCATGTGGGCAAGTACAAGGATCCTCATTCTGTTTAAAAGTCTTTTTAACAATTCGATCTTCTAAAGAATGGAATGTTATGATACATAACCTTCCTCCTGGATTGAGTCCCTCAATCATATCCTGGAGTGTGTTCTTTAATACTTCAAGTTCTTCATTTAGCTCTATACGAATAGCTTGGAAAGTTCTTTTACCAGGATGGCCTAGCTTCTTTTGAACCTTCATTGGAATGGCTTTTCTTATTATCTCTACCAATTCAAACGTTGTTTCAATAGGCTTTACTTCTCTTTCATTAATGATGTGTTTAGCAATATTATTGGCGAATTTCTCTTCACCGTATATTCTTAACATTCGTACAAGTTCATTGTATGAATAGGTATTAACAATGGTTTTTGGCTGTCTTTGGCTGACGTCTATCCATCCTCATATCAAGAGGTGCATCTTGCATATAAGAAAAACCACGATCTGCTGTGTCTAGCTGAAAGGATGATACACCTAAATCAAGGAGTATGCCATCAACACCTTCAACCTTCATAGACTCTAATATGTCTTTGAATCCATTGTAATTGCTTCTTACAATAGCAACCCTGTCGCCGTACTTTTCTAACCTCTTTGTGCTAAAAGCAATGGCATCTTCATCTTGATCTATTCCGATAAATCGACCTTGATCAGAAAGTTGGTCACACACTGCACTTCCATGTCCTGCTCCACCAAGAGTACCGTCAACATAAGTTCCGTCTGGCTTTATATTTAATCCTTCTAAACATTCTTCTAATAATATTGATATATGGTTAAATTCCATTTGAAGCCTCCCATCCTTGGTTGAGGTCTTGGTTAAAGGTTAAGTCCATCCATGCCATCTGCCAAATCACTGATATCGTCAAATTCGTCGTCAACATATGCTTCGTACATAGTTTTGGACCAAATCTCTATTCTATTGGATACGCCCATAACAACGACTTCTTTTTCTAAATCGGCATGAGCTCTTTGTCCTTGACTTAAGATGGCACGTCCTTGTCCATCCAAAGTACATTCTGTTGCCGAGCCAGTGAAAAAACGGTGAATCTTTCTAAAATCTTTGCTCTTCATTTGATTCTCACCAAGTTTAGTTTGGAAAGCATTCCACTCATTTTCCGAGAAAACAAACAAGCACTTGTCAAAACCTCTTGTTACATAGAAGGTTTCACCAAGCTCATCTCGGAAATTTTTTGGAATTCTTACTCGACCTTTTTCATCAATCGAATGATTGTATTCGCCGATAAACATAGCTTTCACCCACTTACAATGAGAAACGTACTATTAGGTAGCCACTTTCCACCACTTTTCACCACAATTAACCACCTAATGTAATAATATAGGAATTTGAGCTTAAATACAAGGATAAATACAAAAAAAAAATGACGAATTCTTTTCAGAATTTGTCATTTTGTATAAAAGATTCAATATTTAATTGTACATTATGTATAGCCAATCGCCAATTAATAATTATTATTAATTAGGATCCTAACATTATAGATGGATCAGCCTATCAAAAGTTGGACATATACACCAACTTCTCTATATCTAGTATGTAGCAACATACATTTCCACCACAGGACACAATATATAGTAACCAAGCCCTACAGATTACATATTGCTTGGATGAAACTTCCTCCTATTAATCACAATCATAACAATAGAAACAACAACTAATATAACTGCCAATAACTGAGACACGGGTATGCCAGTAGAGCCAATAATCAATTGATCCGTTCTAAGGCCTTCAATCCAACCTCTACCTAGTCCATAACCAAGAATATATATATAGAAATTCTCACCTACAAACCTTCTGTGTTTAAAGTAAAGAATCAAGAAAATCATCAATGACAAGGTCCACAAAGCTTCATACAAGAATGTTGGATGAACTTGAATGTAGTCTATGCCATCTATTTGCGTCATTTTGCCAACCAATTCTTGGGGTATATATTTGGCCGAAGAAGCTTTAATACTCATAGCAAGAATGTTATCGGTATAACCACCAAAGGCTTCCATATTAACAAAATTCCCCATGCGACCAATCATCTGACCGAAACAAAGGCCAGCAACTGCTGTGTCTGCAAACAAAAAGAAATTAAGTTTCTTAATCTTAGTAAAAATATAAAGGGTTATAACAACAGCAATGATACCGCCGTATATGGCCAAGCCCCCTTCTCTTACATTAAGTATTTTCATATAATCACCTTTGTAGTTGTCCCATTCAAAGGCTACGTAATATAGTCTCGCTCCAACAATTGCCGCAATCAGACAGTAGACCATAAAATCTGAATAAATCTCAGGGTCTTGCCCATCTTTCTTGGCTATCAAAGATGCAATAACCAAACCTCCAATAAATCCTGTACAAATAAATAAGGCATACCAATATATTTGAACCCCAAAAATCTCAAAAGCCACAGGATTCATGGACATTATGGTAATACCTAATTTCTCAAATATGACATCTGCTCCGTTCATGATAAATCTCCTCTTTAGTGTATTCCCCTACACTTCATATTATATAAGGTTAATCATATACGATATGGGTGTAAAAAAAATCAACGATATCTAAGGCTCCCTAGACAATTGGTATAATTATGTTATAATGGTCATTGAGTTTTTTAATATAAGATTAAATATTCAACCTCATTATATATTAAGGAAGGAACTACCAAATGAAATTAGGAATCGTAGGGTTGCCAAACGTTGGTAAAAGCACGTTGTTCAACTCACTTACAAAAGCAGGCGCAGAATCTGCCAACTACCCATTCTGTACAATTGACCCTAACATCGGAATTGTAACTGTCCCAGATAAAAGACTTAAAGTACTTTCTGATATATATACATCAAAAAAAAATCGTTCCCGCTGTTATTGAATTTGTTGATATTGCTGGTCTTGTAAAAGGTGCTAGTAAAGGCGAAGGTCTTGGAAACAAATTCCTATCTAACATTAGAGAAGTAGACGCAATCGTCCATGTCGTAAGATGTTTCGAAGACGCAAACGTGGTACATGTGGATGGTGACATCGGTCCTACAAGAGATATTGAGACCATTAATTTAGAACTGATTTTCTCAGATATAGAGATGGTCGATAGACGTATCGCTAAAACAAGCAAAGCTAGCCAAAAACGACAAAAACAGCAAGAGCCGAACTTACAATCCTTGAAAGTCTAAAGGAAAAGTTGGAAGAAGGCATCTCAGTAAGAGCCATTGAATTCGATTCCAATGAAGATGAAGCTTTCGTCGCCTCCCTTAACCTACTGACTTACAAGCCTGTTATCTACGCAGCTAACGTAACTGAAGATGATTTAATAGATGATGGTGACAACAATGACTTTGTAACCACTGTTAGAGACTGGGCAAAAGAAGAAGGCTCAAGCGTATTTGTTATTTGTGCCAAAATAGAAGAGGAAATCTCTGAACTTGATGACGACGAGAAACGTGAATTCCTTGATGACATGGGCATCAAAGACTCTGGTCTTGATAAACTTGTTGCTGCATCATATGAACTTCTTGGACTAATTTCTTACCTAACTGCTGGCGAACAAGAAACTCGCGCTTGGACAATAACCATTGGAACCAAAGCACCTGGTGCTGCAGGAAGAATTCACACTGACTTTGAGAGAGGCTTTATCAAAGCCGAAATCGTACATTACGATGACTTAGTTGAATGTGGTAATATTACTGCCGCCAAAGAAAAAGGCCTTGTACGTATGGAAGGTAAAGAATATGTTGTAAAAGATGGCGATGTCATCTTATTCAGATTCAACGTATAGAGACTAGAGATTAATATTATAAAATTCATAAATCTAATGGCCAACAAACACCTATTTGTTGGCCATTTCTATATCATTCTATATACGGTTAATTTATCTGAAACTGCATACTACCTGAATTTGACAGCTGTTCCATAAACAATCACTTCTGCTGCCCCTTGCATAATCGCACTTGAAGCGTATCTAATGTTGACAATACCATCCGCACCGTGACCCTCTGCCTCAACAACCATTCTTTTAGTCGCTAAAGCTCTTGCTTCATTCATCATATCGTTATAAGTAGACAACTCTCCTCCAACGAGGGTTTTAAGTCCAATCATAAAAATACCAATATTGTTACAATAATTGGCGCAATCTTCTTCATAAATGGATACCTCCTTTGTTGAATTAAGTTTTCAACTTATAGGAATAGCACTTTGATATTAGATATAGCTAGGTTGGCACCTAGTATAGCAAGCATAGCTATTATAAGCTTGTTGACCCATTCGATGGAAAGCTTCCTAGCTATAAACATGCCTAAGTACATGCCACCCATAACTGCTGGCGCTAAAAGGATAACCAGTTGCAACACAGGGCTTGTAAAAATCCCAAGCACTGTATACAGGATAATTCTAATGATGTTATCAATTAAAAATATGGCACTCAATCGCCCCTTGAAGACATCAGGTTCTGAGCTTGACCTTGTTAAATATGCTGCAATCGGTATGCTTATGCCAAACATGCCAACAGTTATCCCTGACCCAATGCCAAATACCACCTTAAGCCAAGGTCTAGGCTTCAACTTTTCATGTTTCATATACTTATGATGAAACATGTCTGCTGATATGATAACAATAAACACACCCAAGACCAATTTCATCAAAGTAACATCGATATATTTAAGAAGTAGGGCGCCTGGTAGTGTCCCAACCAACATAAGAAGAATAATCGGACCAATATAAGAAACTTTGACATGTTGTCTATTCTTAAGGAACAGCCATCCATTGGTCGGCAATGAAAACAGTAAGTCTATAGGTGTTGTCATTTTGGGAGATATGACATAAGCATACATAGGTGACATAACGACAGTATTCCCAAAGCCAGTCATACCCTTAATCATGTAGCAAGAAAAGTTATAATCGCCAGCAGAATATACCCTTTATATGACACTACGCCTCAGTCGTCTCTTTAGCATCACCAGTCTCTTTGCTTTCAGCAGTTTCTTTCTTATCTGATTTGGACAGCTTATCACCAAAACTGAATTTATCCATAATGTCCGGAACCATATCAATAATTTTTGTTAAGCTATCTTGATTTTTAACATTCACAAGCTTAGTCTTACCATTTTGGATAACCAGTATTGCACTTGGGCTTATCTTAGCACCCAGTCCACCACCACCACCGGCATGGTTAGCGTTGTTTTTACCTTCTGAAGCACCAGCTCCAACACCAAATGTTACATCAACAAGCGGCAGAATAATTGTATCTCCCATATGAATTGCATCACCTACAACCGTCTTTGAAGAAACAAAGTTTTCCATCCCTGTAAATAGTGACTCCACTGTACTCTTAAAATTAGATTCCATTGTATAGCCTCCTTATTTTCTTGCTTCCTTAATTAACCTTCTTACACGTTTATCTAAAATAACTCTAATGCCATAAAAGACAATAACACCAATAATAATTCTACCTTTACCTCTGATGTGACCTTCAATTCTTGGCCCCTCAAAATCAGGTGTAACAACAAAACTTCTAGCATACATGGCATAAAAGGAACTTACAGCCGCCAGTATATAACCTGTCATAGCCGGATCATCTGTACCAAAATTTACCCTACCAGATATTTTCCTTGGTAAAATAGACTTAAGCATCTTACCTATCATTCTGAATACGAATTTGATCATTCCAGTGTTCTCACTTGCTTTGAAAAACTTGTAAAAACGTTTGGCTTTATCAAAAGATGATTCCTCTTCTGTATTCTTCTTAGAAGTTTTTTTTCTTAGTAGTTTTTTTTCTTCTTAGTCTTTTTTTTCTCTATAGCCTTATCACCCAAAGTCTTCTGCTGTTCTACAACTTTTTTCTCAGGTCTTACATAACTCGACTCAGAGGGTTCAATCTTTACTTTTTGGGACTCAACACTTTCAGTTTTATCAACTGTCTCAGCTTTCGATTGTATCTCTTCAACTTCTGCTACTTTTTCGTTTACTTTTACTTCTGTTTTTTCATCACTTGCTTTAGCTTCTTTACTTTCTCCTACTTCTGCATCCTCAGTCTCATCTGCATCCTCAGTCTCAGCTTCTACATCCTCTGTCTTAGCTTCTGTATCTTTGGCAACTTCTTCTACAACTTCAGCAGTTTCTTCTGCTACAGTAAAAAATAAGACTTTGACTTTATAACTTGTGGCACCATCATTATAATCAAATAGGATGCGTATTAAACCAAATAAATAAGAGACTTGCCCTTTGGCTTTAATCACCAAACATTTGCTTACCAAGGCATCATACCTAATAGGCACAAGCAATATCATCAACAATAACAGGACTAGTAAACCAAGAATACCAAGCACTATCCATAATATGATTTTCAATATTAGTAGGAGAATCCCTATCATTGGTCCATCCCAATCCTTCTAGCAAGTGGTTTCTTCACTATTTCAGCTAGAATCAATGCAACAACTACCATAACAATAAATAATGTTACACCAATCATTACTATTGAATAAAAGTAACTATACGGAACCATGTTAATCAAAATATCCGTACGCGGATCCAGTATCCATAGTTCGTTCGAAAAGAACAGTTCATGGAATATGGTAAAATATTTCTCAAAATCAGTCGCGAACAAAGCACCCAATATCAAAACAAATACCATTATTGTTCCAACACTATACTTAAGCCGTTTTACAATTGCATACAGCATTTCCTTAGAAAAGAACCAAGCAAATATACCAAGTCCAAAGACCATGAGCGAACCAATCCGTCTCATATTACGAGCTCCTAGGTATAACAACTGTACGTCAATCATATGGTCTTTTTCTCTTTGACCAAACACTTCACTTTCTTGTCCATCGATTGTTGCTTGCATATCCAAGTTAGGTCTGTCTCCTTTTAGATAATCAAGCATCTGGGTGGTCACTTCCATCAAATCCTCAAGAGACATCTGACTCGTCTCAAGAACACCTCTATTCTCATAATGCCACTCAAAATACCCTTCATTAAATATAATCAATTCAAAACCCATTACAAATGTCATCATAAGTAATCCAACTGAAAACACGATGGGTGCAATATAGCTCTTCATTATCACCAATTGATGTCAAACTCCTTGTCAAAATCGCTGGAATAGATACGATTGTATTTTTGAACCAGTTGGTCCATCCATTCTTCTATTAACTTAAATGCTCCGTCTTGATCCTTTACCACCGCCACAATAGCAACTGGCTTCCCCATAGAATCTAGTCTATATAATTCTTTACTTGAAACAATCTCCAAAATATTAGGACCAATATTAACACGTACAACAAAGAGGATACCTTTTATGGCATCTTGCTTTGTCAGTGATTTAAGAATTTTATCTCTTTTTTTAGTTTTAAGGGACTCATCGAAGAGGATATTGTTTATGATTTGCACCCTCGCCACCTCGCTTGTAACATATACCATATTCTATCTCTGTTATGGTTTGACACTTCGGTCCTATATTAAGTATATCAAAACGACCGTATTATACAACAATAATTATTGCATCATTTCATTAAGTACAATTTTACTACCGGTCTTTTCACGCTCATCTTTACATTGAGTTAATGTATTCAACATATATCTATGTATCTCTTGAGGATTTTTATGGATGACATTCATGACACCAAGTAAGTTGGCTATACGTGCACGCTTGCCAATTCTAGTGTCATCTTTTGACACTTCCTCAAGGTAAGCAATAAGATCATTCTTCTTCTCGATTAATACCTTCTCATCCACTAGTTGTGATGCATCAACACTTTGAGACAAAGGTGCAAAATAGCTAGCTGATTGGAGTACATACAAACTTGCAAGTCTGTCATAGCTTTTATCAAGACCAAGCTCTACAATCTGATTGATATGACCTTGTTTGGCTTCTTCAATTAAACCATCATACTTACCATTATCCATACGAATACTTTCGAACACAGCAGCAATGTCATCAAGTTCTGCAACTATGTCTTCATCAATCAACATCTCTTCATCTTTTCTAAGATCTATGTGGTTCATCACTCTAATAAATCTCTGTACATGGTCATCATTTTCTTCAATACTCTCTTCATTTAATACAATTAAAAGTCCAATCATATTATTGATTACCGATGCTGTATAAGTGTACAGACTAACACATGATTCAAGGGTGATTTTGATATGATTCATTGCATCTTCAAGGGGTTCTACCACCTCACTGCCTACAATATCTGTATAAAGTACATCAAATGTATTAAGTTGCTCAAAAACACTGCTTAAGACTTCCCCATAACATGCAATACCTGAAGGGTTATAGGTTTCTTTAAGATAAGTAATATAATTATCAAGGTCACCTACTGTTACACCTTTCATACCAAGCAATGCCATCTCAATCCATTCTTTTAGTTTGAGCTTACTCATCCTCACTGGCAACTGAGCGTAAACAGTTTTGATACGGTCATTAATGGTAACAGCATCTTCAAACTCGAATAAGAACTTAAGCAGATTGGAAGCCATTTCGTCGTCACTTATTTTACCTGATGGATGTGATCCATAATCAAGAGCTCTACGCCTTAATACATAATCATGCATCTTCAGTTGATCATCATAACCAGCAATAGCCGCAACGTTATTAGACAGAGCATCTCTATAGGATGTTAATCTATCTATTCTTTCACCTAGATCATTCTTGTTTAAGGACAACCATGCTGCTGGATCAAGTAAAGATGACTTTATATAGTCAATAACACCACTGAGTTGACTGTCTTCTTTAATAATATGCTTGTTGCCATCTTCCAAAACATATTCAAAGTATGTCAAAAACTCAAGAACCAAATTGGATAGGAAATAACCCAAGTAGTGATTAGAGCACACTTGCATGGTATCTTTTAGAGCTTCTTCAATGTTAACATCTTCTTTTAACGCTTTACTTATTTCATTAATTTGTTTCATTGTGCACCACCTATAATCTTTATATATGAACCTATACATCTTAACATAATTGTATGATATAATCTAGAAAAACACTGACAAAACAGTCCAAAAACTACGAGGTAACCTATGAAAGAACAAGACTTATTTTTACCTGTCAAAGCACTCTTCGAAAAAAATGTCTTATGAAGTCTATGGTGAAGTAAAAACAGTCGATGTTATCGCCAAACACGATAAGATGATTATCCCCATAGAACTAAAGCTCGATTTCACCATAACCCTTATTACTCAAGGTGCTAAACGCCAAAAATTATCTGACTTCGTCTATATTGCCATCCCTAAACCTACAAGCAAAGTACAAAAAGGTCCTATTTACAAAGATAAGCTGGTACTACTAAAAAGACTAGGCCTTGGTCTCATCCATGTTGATGTCAAAAAAACAAGTTGCAAAAATTGTACAGGAACCCTCTTTAACAGATATCAAAGTTTTACAACAAAGAAATAAAAAAAAACGTACTGAGATTTTCAGAGAAATCCGCCAACGTCATAGTAACTTCAATATTGGTGGTACTAGGGGCAAAACAATTACCGCATATAGAGAAAGTGTCCTCAACATATTACGATTTTTCAAAGATGGTGATTATCACACTACAAAAGAAATAATCGATTTAACAGGCAACAAGAAAGCCACCAAATTACTCTATTTGGACCATTACGGTTGGTTCATCAAAGCCAAAGACCAAAGAGCATGTTATCGCATCAGTACAGATGGCATAAAAGCATTAACTCAATACAAAGAAGTCATTGCACTTATTGAGAAAGGGACTTTGGTTTAAACCATTCTATAAGTCCACTAAATATAAGGGCAACAAGACTATAAATAATCATATATAAGCAATAACTCACCGAAGGCAGTGTTGCACTGATTAATTTGACAGCAACGACTTCCCCTAGCAACTTATAAGTAGGAATAAATGATGTTAATGCAAGCAATCCACTACCACTTGTGTCAATCAAGAAAAAACTACCGCTGACAATGCCAAGAATAATTATAATGGCTGATGTTATGACCACATAAACCGTTACTTTTCTAAATAACTTTCCAATCATCAATAGCAAACCACCGTAAGCCATAGCATACAATACATTTGCCAACAAGAAGAAAGCTGTCTTTTCCTCATAGAAACTCTGTATGATTGTCATCATTAAGATCATCGGCATACTACCTATGACTATACTTAAGTATTCCCCTAACAAAATTTGAAATCTTGACATAGGGGTTGTAAGCCATTTTGGTCTTAGTCCTGTCTCCTCATCTCTAACCATGTTTACCACAAGAAACATCATAAAAAAGGCAACAAAAGTATAAACAACACCTAAAATGACTTGTTTGAATAAGAGGACATTCTCAAGAGCAACATAAGATAAATCTCTACCACCTTCTGGCATCACATACTTCTTCTCAACGTAGAAGTTATCTTTTTCAACACCAAGGTCAGATTTACCAAACACATACATTGATTCAAGCTTCGCTTCTTGATCTATCAAATCTAATCCTGAGTCTTCTAATGCCTCTTCCATATAACTTACAGCCTTGATGATTGCAATCTCTCCTATCATTTCTGACCCAACAATATCTGTTAGCAGATAGGGCAAAAAAATTCTCATCAAGTAAATACAAATCAACCGTTTCCTCTACATTGCCCTCAAGAAATTCATCTTCCATTTCTTCCTTAAAAACAAAATACCCTTGAATTCGACTCTCTGTAACCGCCAGTATCCCTTCATCTTTGTTCATCTTAATGGGCATCACAATCTCATTTCGCAAAAGAGCCCTGAATATGGCATCAGTGAGTTCTGTCTCTTCTTCAAACATAACACCGATTTTTAGCTTGGTTGAATCTTTTGCCCCACTATAAAGACCACTAATCAAAAAAGCAATTAGAAGCAATAATACAAAGGACAAGGCTTTTACAGAAAAAACTGGCATACATGGACTTTAGGCGTAGAATCATAACATTCACTAAAGTCATCTCTACACCTCCATTCTTGAATACTTATAGCTGCTAATACCAAGCATCACAAAGGATATGACACACAATAATAGAGCAACAATAAGTATTTCATCAGTCTTATATTGGCTGTCAATAAATAAGAATCCTTTAATCATCCAATAATTCGGAGTTAACTTGGCCAGCCGTTGAATAACAAATGACATGCTATGAATCGGTATGATACTACCACCTAGGATGGCATTTAGAAATACGAATATAGAGCTTAGCAAAACTATTGGTTCTTCACTTTCAAAGAATATGGTAAAAAAGAAGAGATAGACATACATTGAAGAATATACACATTAGCGCAAACATGAGCAAGCCAATAACACTTCCATCCGATATATGTCCATAAAAAAGCAGCGTATATCCCATACCACACCAACATTATCAGGAACATATAAACGGTATTTGCCAAGGCTTTTGCAGACAAATACTTAAAGACACTGATATGCGCTATCCTCAGCCTTCTAAGACACATATTCTGCTTTTCCCTTATGAGATTGATGGCTGAGAAAATAGACAAATACATCATAAACATAACCATAATAGCAATAAAATAGTATTTCACCGCTATTGTTGATGGTACATTGACAATCTCATGATAATCGAAATAAGTATTTCTGGCCATGGCTGTAAAAATTAGATTCACAAGTAAACGGTCTCTGTAAGAATACCTAAGCTCATTGTCAAATTCCATGGCTTTCATTTCTTCGTTTAACAAAACGACGCCTGTTTCAACCGATCGTATAAATTGCTCATAAGATACAATAACATTTTTGAACAAGACAGCCTTAACTGGATCATTATAGTTTATCAGAACTTCCAGTGGCAACTCCTCAAAATAAGACAAATTTTCAACAAAACCTACTGGAACAACAATCAGCACATCAATCTCACCTGTTGAAAAGCCCTGACGAAGTTCTACTTCACCACCATCAACCATTTGGACAAACTTGGTGAAATACTCATTGTTTTTGAAACTCTCAATCAACATATCACTATAAGCAGTCTGATCTAGGTCAAGAACAGACATCTTGATTGGGCTGACAAATTCTCCCTCTACTTTGTTATAAGAGAAAAAAAGGTAAACAAAAAAGAAGACGACAATGGGTATGGCAATTAACATGATATTTCTTCTTATTTGCTTAAGTTGCACCAATAAGTTTTGATAAAATACCACTAAAAATTGCCCGTCACCCATTATACGTCTCCTCTAATCAGATCGTACTTAAAAACCCATCATCAAATCACTGAAGGCTGGATTGCTCATAAGGCTTTCAAGGAGATTATTTTGAATCTCTTCTTCAAAGTCACTTAATTCTTCTTCATTCATAGCACCCACATCAATAGCATCGTCTTCATCAATGCCTTCTATATCGACTTCCTCATCAAGCAGGTTGTACTCAACAATTGTCTTAAGTTTTACATTCTCAATGTTCATAGCAAAGGGATCAGCCATATCAGCTTCACCTGTTTGAAGTGCTCCTTCAATCTCAAAGACTTGGCTTCTAATATAACCATTGTCATCAAGGTCAATGTATAAAGAAACATCCATATCTTCGATTAAAGCTTCAACATCTTGGCCAGCTGTATCATTGGCTTCATCTTTTGCCTCATCAATGGAATCTTCTAAGTCTTTGAATCCATCTTCGATGTCATCAAGCATATCATCTTTGATGTCATCAAGTTCATCTTCAAAGTCCTCATCCCATTCATCGATATCAGATATTGATTCTTCCGCCAACAGAGCATAGAATGCGTAGTCTTCATTATCAATGATACGCTCAATAAGCATGGTCACAATTTCTTCCATAAAAGCTTGAATGGACTCATCATCTGATAATATTTCTATCAATTCTGTAGTCATATCCATATAATCTTCATAGTTAAAATCAATCTCATAACGACTGCCTTTAAAAGACACATCAGAATCAACTTCCATCTCATATTCATCATCTTCAATGCTATCTATAGCATCTTCATAATATGGTACCATAATTTCTTTATAAGGCTCAAAGTCTATTTCATCATAAGTCTTAAAAGTATCACGATCTAGCATATCCTTATATTCATCGTAGTTCTCATGTAGCAACTCAAAATCAACTTCTAACTCTTTGTCAAGTGGTAAATCAGCATCTAAGTCCGGTCCATCGAACATACCTAGATTCGCTTCAAAACTACCATCTGCAACCCCACCTCTTAACATACCTAGTAGTGAGTATATATCCCAATACATTGGCTCATCATATAGAAGTGGTACGTCAACAATTAGAAATTCATCCGTCACATAATAATCTACTTCAACCAAGGAAGTGGACATCATTCTAAGACTTAGTTCACCTTCAACTTGACGTTCCTTTTGATCAAAGCGCATCGATGTTTCTAGCTGCATATCTTTGATGATATCTTCAATCATCTTATCAGACTCTTCGTCACCTGAGTTAACCTGAAAATCTTCAAGTTCGATGGTGGTATAGATTTCTCCTGTTCTTGCTTCCATAGAATTGAAGAAACCGTCAACTAGTAGCTGTTCTGGTGTTTTGAACAAGGATAATACCATATCCTTACCAAACACATAGCCAGCACCAAGTATTGCGCCAACCAAAATAATGACAATCAAAATCACAGGGAACTTATTTTTTTTCTTCTTAACTGCTGACTGAGCTACCACTGGTTGTGGGGCTACAGGTTGCGGTGCCACTGGTTGTGGTGCTACTGGTTGCGGCGCTACTGGTTCAGGCGCTACTGGTTCAGGCGCTACCACCTCATTCGTACCTACTTCTTTGGCTTGTTTCAAGTTAAAGCCGCAGGAGCCACAAAAAAAAGGCACTGTCTACATTCTCATGTTGGCAATTAGGACAAATCATATTCTCACCTCTTATTTACTCTCGTATTATGGTTATAGTTTGTATCTATCTATTAATAAGGATTATTTATCATCCTCAAATTGTTTCATGATATCACCAAATACGCTGGCTAGATTAGTTGTTGCCTCTTCATCTGTCGCATATTTAGCTAATTCAACTGCATTTTCATCTTCAGTTGTTTCCTTGATACTAAGACCAATTTTTTGACCAGCTTTATCAATTGATAGCACTTTAACCTTAACCTTATCACCTTCGTTCAACACGTCTTCTGGTGACTTAATTCGGTCATGACTAATCTCTGAGATATGAACAAGCCCTTCAATACCATCACCAATCTGACGAAAGCACCAAATCCAGCAAGTCTAACAACTTCACCTTCAATGACTTTTCCTATTGGATACAGGTCATGAATATCATCCCATGGATTATCGCCAATATTCTTAAGACCTAGAGATAATTTTTCTTTCTCCCTGTCAATATCGATAATATAAACTTCTACAACATCCCCTTCTTTCATTACATCTGAAGGATGTTTGATACGCTTCCAACTCATCTCGTTAATATGAAGTAAACCATCCACACCACCAAGGTCAACAAAAGCACCAAAGTTCATTAATTTCTTCACCGTTCCATTAAATACTTGGTCTTTCTGAATGTCTGCAAAGAATTCTTTCTTTGCAACTTCGCGTTCTTCTCTATCAATTTCTTTATGTGAAATAATGACTTTACGATCTTCTCTGTCAAAATCTTTTACAACGACGGCAAGCTCTTTACCTTTCCACTCGTTAAGGTCTTCAACATAAGCCACTGATATCATAGAAGCAGGCATAAATGCTCTAATGCCTTTAACATTAGCAACAACCCCACCTTTTACAACATCACTAATTGTAACAGTCATTCTTGTTTGCTCTTTAAAAGCAGTTTCAAACTCATCCCAAACAATTTATTTGGTCTGCCTTTTTGATTGAAAGGGCTACATTACCTTCTCCATCATTTGTAGTCAGAACTTCTGCTTTGAATACATCATCAACACTGTAATGATCATTAATAACCTCTCCTGCTGGCACATGTAATTCTTCTTTTTTGATAATACCATCAGCAACATAACCAAGGTTAACAATGATTTCTTCTTCATTAACACTGATGACTTTACATTCTACAATATCACCAGCTTCAACTTTATTCATTGAAGCATCAATTTCATTAGCGAAATCATCCATTGATGGTGTTGGCTCAGCAACAACCTCAACAGCCTCCTCTTTTGCTTCCTCAACTACAACTTCCTCAGCAACTACTTCTGTTACTTCTGCAACTGCAACTTCCTCAGTAGCAACCTCTTTCACTTCTTCTTTTGCCTCAACCACTTCTTCTACTTGGTCAAGCGCTTTTTGTTCATTTGATTCTGACATGGTGTTCCCCTTCCTTGTATCATTCGTAATAAACTCTTATATAATAATACATGAAAACACTGGATTTGAAAACCCTAAAAGGGTTAAATCCAGTGTTTTCAAACTTCGCAGTATTTCATTTTCTCATCATACTCCTACATATTAATATAGGCTTCCCCAATGATGATCTATTGAATCAAGCTCTAATTACCTAACAAGACTTTGGGCTATGCCAACCAATGTTAGAAATTCAAGCTTGTATTCATCTTCTATTGCCTTTTGTGTCTTCACCAATGTTTCGTATATATGGTCAAAACTAGCATCTTCTCTATAGTCTGATTGTCTTAAAATAAGTCCAAATTCAGCCACAGCTGCTGCAAACTTAAAATCATCAGACACTTCATCAAAAACCTTTACTGTATCAACAGCAAACTCAATTAATTGGCTTTTGTCAGCTTGTGGGTGTTTATATCTAAGTTTTACAAACATTAACTCATCTAGTATATTCTCAACTTCAACACTCTGATACCTTAGGTTATCAACTGATTCACCATCTTCATATAATTCTATTTCATATAGTGCCGTCACTCTATGTCCTGCACCGATATCGCCAGCATCGACTTTATCATTAGAAAAATCAGCATTATCTAGAACTCTATTCTCATAGCCAACCAAACGGTATGATTTGATAAGATTCGGGTTAAACTCTACTTGAATCTTCACATCTTTTGCTATGGTATATAATGTACCCGTCAATTCCTTAACTAAAACTTTTTCAGCTTCTTTCACTGAATCTATATAAGCAAACATTCCGTTGCCTTTATCAGCTAGGGTCTCCATAGTGACAAAATTAGTATTACCAGTCCCAAATCCTAGAACACTTAAGAAAATTTCTTCTTCTCTTTTTTTCTCTATATACTTTTCAAGTTCTTTTTGGCTACTCATACCAACATTAAAGTCACCATCTGTTGCCAAAATAACTCTATTGTTACCGTTGTAGACAAAATGGTCTTTAGCAACTTCATAAGCAAGTTCGATGCCTGCACCACCTGCTGTTGAACCGCCTGCGTCTAATTTATACAAACTGTTAAGTATGAGTTTCTTCTCATCTCCTGTTGCCCCCTCAAGGACTACACCAGATGCGCCTGCGTAAACAACTATTGAAACTTTATCATTTTCTCCAAGTTCATCCACCAACATATGGAAGGCTTCTTTAAGAAGTGGTAACTTATCTGCTTTATCCATTGAACCAGATACATCTAGCAAAAACACTAAGTTGGTTTTCTTACGCTCATCCATCTCTATTTCTTGTCCTTGAAGACCAATCATTGCCAATTCAAGGTCATCATTCCATGGACAAGGACCAATCTCTGTTGTAATTGAAAATGGATCACCATCTCTAGGTTCCTTATAATCATAATCAAAGTAGTTAATCATTTCTTCTATTTTCACAGCGTCAGCTGGTGGCAATTGACCATCTTGTAAGTAGCGTCTTACATTGCTGTATCCAGCGGTATCAACATCAATTGAAAATGTGGATAATGGTGATACATAAGCTAGGTTATACCCATTCTCATCAATTGCTTCATAGTCTTCACCTGATGATACTGGCGGTGTGAATGAAGGTGCTATTTCATAATCGAAATCGAAAGCTTCTTCTGATTCTGCTACGTCTTCATTAAATGTTATTTTAAGTTCAGAATTGCCATTGTGGCTTGTAGTTGAGTCATAGGCACTGTCAGCTGATGATTCTTTTTTTTCATCTGATTTGCTTGTTACAGTTTCTTCTGTTGCTTCTTCTCTTGATACTTCTGTTTGTGTATCTCTTGTCTCATGCTTAGCGCTTGGTGCCTCTTTTGCACATCCGCTAAGGACTAATATCAATGCTAGTAATAAAGCTATCTTTTTTCATCATGTTACCCACCCTTTCAATCTCTATATCTCGTCATCTAATTCAGTAATATATTGTTTGTATCTCGAGCTCTTATACTATTAGACAGGACATGCTAAAGAAAAGTTCCCTTTATATTACAATTAAATTACAATAATTACGAAAAAGGCCTTCTAAACTCTTTAAATAAAAGGCTTTGCAAAATTTAAAAATTTATATGATATACTGGTTAAGGTATCAAAATAAGCATAGAATTTATAGAAATGAGGTCATTATGTCGAATTATATGATGGATCTTAGATCAGTGCTTGGCAGCCGCCCAATTTTCCAAAATGGCGCCAGCGTTATTGTAATCAATGAGAACAATGAACTACTTCTTGGTTTAAGATCAGATAATAAATGTTGGGGTTATGCAGGCGGTTCTATAGAACTTGGAGAGAATCTTGAACAAGCTGCTGCTAGAGAATTATTTGAAGAATTTGGAATTAAATCTAATGCTTTGGAACTTTTCGGTGTCTTTTCTGGACCTGAACTCTACTATAAATACCCAAATGGTGATGAAGTCTATAACATTGATACTGTTTATCTATGCAAAGACTATTCAGGTACCCCCCATTGCAGATGGTTATGAAATCACTGAATTAAAATTCTTCCCCATACACCAACTACCAAGCAACATTAGTCCTCCAACCATCCCTGTCATTAAAGATTTTCTAAAAACTTTTTACAACTCTTAATATGCTACAGGGCTAAGAAAAAATCCACAATATCTACAAAAAATGGATGTCAGTCCAACTGAGTCAGTTGTTCTAACATCCATTTATGTTTAGGTAATCATTTGTCAAATCATCTTTGACAAGTCTTTATTCCGTAATCAAGTCATCAATTGGCTGACCTGGTGCTACCATTGGGAACACCATCTCATCCTTGTCGATTACAACATTGATGATAACAGGACCTTCTGTTTCCATAGCCTTCTTAAGCAAAGGAACCACATCCTCTTTTTTAGTGATGTTGATATTGGTAATGCCAAAAGCATCTGCCAAACTATCATAATTGATGTCGCTAAGGTGTGTAAATGAGTAACGGTTGTCATAGAAGATTGTTTGCCATTGACGTACCATACCAAGAACGCTGTTGTTAATAACAAGAACTTTAATTGGTAATTGATAACGCTGAGCTGTAATCATTTCATTTAGATTCATTCTAAATGAACCATCACCAGCGATGTTGACAACTAATTTGTCAGGATTACCAGCTTGTGCACCAAGTGCTGCACCAGTACCATAACCCATTGTACCAAGCCCACCAGATGTTAAGAACATCTTTGGATCTTTGAACTTATAGTATTGAGCTGCCCACATCTGATGTTGTCCAACCTCTGTGGTTATAATGGCATCACCATTCGTTACTTCATATAATTTTTCAATCGTGTACTGACCTGTCAAACCTTCTGGGTATACCAAAGGATAGTCATCACTGATTTTTTAACTTGAGCCAACCAATCATCATGATTTTGCTTTTGAAGGTTGTCATTAATTCTGGTAAGCACTTCTTTCACATCACCGATAATTGAATGATCACTTTAACATTCTTGTTAATCTCAGCTGGATCTATGTCTATATGGAGAATTTTTGCACCTTTTGCAAATTTCTCCGTATTACCAGTAACACGGTCACTGAATCTTGCCCCTATTGCAATCAATAGATCACACTTTTGGACACCAATATTAGATGCCTTCGTACCATGCATACCAATCATACCTGTATAGAGTTCATGCTGCCCTGGGAATCCACCCATAGCCATCAAACTACAAGTTACAGGTGCTTGAGATAACTCTGCAAATTTCACAGTCTCATCTTTTGCACCAGACAATGTGATACCACCACCAGCAAATATGTATGGCTTGCTTGAAGCCTTAATCATTTCTATGGCCTTATCAATACCATCAATCGTGATATCTTTTGATTCTCTAATAATTTCTCTTGGCGCCTTGTACTCATAGTCCGCTTTCTTAATTGATACATCTTTTGGAATATCAATAAGTACTGGACCTGGACGTCCTTCATGAGCCAAGTAAAAAAGCCTCACGGACAACATCAGCTAAGTCAGCTACATCCTTTACGATATAGTTATGTTTTGTAATTGGTGTTGTAACACCCGCAACGTCAACCTCTTGGAAAGAGTCCTTACCAAGAAGTGCTACAGGCACATTACCAGTAATTGCCACCATAGGAATCGAATCCATATAAGCTGTTGCAATACCAGTTGTTAAGTTTGTTGCACCTGGACCTGATGTTGCAATAACAACACCTGTTTTATCAGTACTTCTTGAATAAGCATCCGCTGCATGAGATGCACCTTGCTCATGAGAAGTTAAAATATGATTGAAATGATCAAGTTGCTTGAACAATTCATCATATATGTATAACACGGCACCACCTGGGAAACCGAATATTGTGTCAACACCGTGCTCTTTAAATACTTCAAGTAATATCTGGGAACCTGTTAATTCCATTTGGAATCGCCTCCTATTTCAGTACTGCACCTGTACTAGCTGATGTAACAAGTTTAGCATACCTTGCTACGTATCCGCTTGTGATTTTTGGTTCTTGAGGAACAAATGTCTTTCTTCTTTCAGCAAGGACATCATCAGTTACATCAAGTTCAATGCTACCTGCAAGTATGTCTATCTTAATCGTATCGCCTTCATACACAAGTCCAACGTTACCACCTTCTGCTGCTTCTGGAGATACATGTCCTATAGCAGCACCACGAGTAGCACCACTAAAACGTCCATCTGTAATAAGAGCAACTTGCTTGTCAAGCTTCATGCCAGCAAGTGCTGAAGTTGGAGACAACATCTCTCTCATACCTGGACCACCTTTAGGACCTTCGTAACGAATAACAACCACGTCACCTGCAACAATTTTACCACCGTAGATAGCATCAATTGCATCGTCCTCTGAGTCAAATACTCTCGCTGGACCTTCATGTGTTAACATTTCAGGGGCAACTGCTGATTTCTTAACTACACAACCATCAGGGGCAATGTTACCTCTAAGTACCGCTATACCACCTGTCTCACTGTATGGGTTGTCAATCGGTCTAATAACTGTTTCATCACGGTTAACCACATTGGCAATATTCTCAGCTACTGTCTTACCGTTCACTGTTTGTAAATCTGTATGAATAAGACCTTTCTTAGAAAGTTCTTTCATTACCACTTGCAGTCCACCTGCATTATATAAGTCTTGAACATGATGTGGTCCAGCTGGACTTAATTTACATAAATTTGGCGTCTTAGCACTGACTTGATTAGCCATCTCTAGATTCAGTTCTACTTTAGCTTCATTAGCAATAGCTGGTAAATGAAGCATTGTATTTGTACTACAACCTAGTGCCATATCAACTGTCAAAGCATTTTCAAAAGCCTTAGGAGACATAATGTCTCTTGGCTTAATATCTTTTTCAAGCATTTCCATCACTTGCATACCAGCGGTTTTAGCAAGTCTAATTCTTTCTGAGTATACTGCTGGAATGGTTCCATTACCAGGAAGCCCCATTCCAATAACCTCTGTAAGGCAATTCATGCTATTAGCTGTAAACATTCCTGAACAAGAACCGCAAGTTGGACAAGCATTGTCTTCACATGCATAAACTTCTTCTTCTGTCATTGTTCCTGCTTTATAAGACCCAACAGCTTCAAACACCGAATTCAGGTCTAAGTATTTTCCATCCTGTTTTGTAGAAAGCATTGGTCCACCGCTGACAAATACAGCTGGTACGTTAAGCCTTGCTGCTGCCATAAGCATTCCTGGAACAACTTTATCACAATTTGGTATAAAGACTAATGCATCAAGACCATGAGCTAATGTCATAGTTTCAACTGTATCCGCAATCAACTCACGAGATACAAGAGAATAATGCATGCCTCCATGTCCCATTGCTATACCATCACATACAGCAATTGTTGAGAATTCTACAGGTGTACCACCTGCCATAAGAACTCCAGTCTTAGCTGCGTCAGCAATTGTATCTAAATGTACATGACCTGGAACGATATCATTTTGTGAATTAACGATACCTATTAGAGGTCTTTTAATTTCTTCATTTGTATAACCCATAGCCTTAAACAAAGATCTATGAGGGGCTCTTTCGATACCCGTTTTAACGTTATCGGATTTCATAATGACTCCTTTCAATAAACAACTTACATTTATTTGGAAAGATTTCTTAATTTAAAGCTCTTTTACGGACTTTAGTAAAATCCTTCCTAAGCGGACAATTATTTTTGTCTAACAAAAATAACGATCCTCCTTACTGAGATTAAAATAGTATGACTATTTTAATCTCTGACAAATCAGCTCACCCATCTGAACAGTACCAACTTGTGTGCAACCAGCACTCATAATGTCGCCAGTTCTATAACCTTCCGCAAGAACTTTCTCAACTGCTGCTTCTACAGCAAGAGCTTCTTTATCAAGGTCAAATGCATATCTAAGCATCATAGCTATAGATAATACAGTTGCGATTGGGTTCGCTTTGTCAGTTCCAGCAATGTCCGGTGCTGAACCATGAATAGGCTCATACATACCAACTTTTGTTGAACTAAGTGAAGCTGAAGGCAACATACCAATTGAACCTGTAATCATACTTGCTTCATCAGAAATAATGTCTCCGAACATGTTACCCGTTACGATTACATCAAACTGCTTAGGGTTAATAACAAGCTGCATTGCTGCATTGTCTACATACAAGTGGTTTAGTTCAACTTCTGGATATTTAGTCGCTACACGTTCAACAACTTTTCTCCATAATTTTGAGTTATCAAGGACGTTGGCTTTATCCACTGATGTTAATATCTTGTTTCTCTTCATAGCAATCTCAAATGCTTCAATAGCAATTCGCTCAACTTCCATCTCTGAATACTTCATTGTATCATACATGTATTCACCAAGGTCGCCAGTTCCTTGACCTCTTTCACCGAAGTAGATACCACCAGTTAATTCTCTAACAACAACAATATCAATACCATCATCACCAATAATACTGTCTTTAAGTGGACAAGCATCTTTTAGTTCTTTGTACATAACCGCTGGTCGGATATTAGCAAATAGTCCAAGAGCTGCTCTTAGACCAAGAAGTGCCTTCTCAGGTCTATCACCATTTGCTAGGTTATCCCACTTTGGTCCACCAACCGCACCAAGAATTACTGAATCAGATTCCTCGCACGCTTTTAGTGTTTCTTCTGGCAAAGACTTCCCTACTGCATCGATTGCTGCGCCACCAATTAATTGCTCATTGTAATTGAATGTGTGTCCATATTTCTCACCAACTAAGTCAAGGACCTTGAGGGCTTGTTCTACAATATCAGGACCGATTCCGTCACCTTTAAGTACTGCTAAATTATAATTCATCATTTTCTCCTAACTCTTTACCATAGACTGATTCTATATCATTATTGTCACATTTAGTTACTCTATAAGCTTATTCTTGATCTTTAACTAATTTGTAGTCAATTGAATCAATTAAGGCTTTTAAGCTGGCCTCAACAATATCTGTTGAAACACCAACCGTTGTCCAATCTTTTTCACCATCTGTTGATGTGATTAATACCCTTACCTTGGCTGCACTGGCTTCTTTGCCATCAAGTACACGAACCTTATAATCAATTAGATGTACTTTCTTAAGCTCTGGGTAGAAACCTTCAAGGGCTTCCCTGATAGCTTTGTCAAGTGCATTAATTGGTCCATCACCTTCTGCTGCCACCATCTTTGATTTACCATCAACATTGACTTTTGCCATTGCATAAGCACTAAAGATAGAATCTAGGTCCGGACGCTCACCCATTGTTTTAAAGTTCTCAAGTTCAAAGAATGACTTGAACTTACCAAGTTCTTTACGAATGACCAACTCAAATGTGCTTTCAGCACCTTCAAATTGATAACCTTCATGTTCCAGTTCCTTAAGCTTAGCCATAATATTGGCTGTCTCAGGTGAAGTTTTCTCAATCTCCGGAGCCACCTTTTGAATCTTTTTAAGAATTGAACTACGACCTGCAACCTCTGACATAAGGAATCTTCTCTCGTTACCGACAGAACTTGGATCAACGTGCTCAAAACTTTTTGAATTCTTATTTACACCATCGATGTGCATTCCACCTTTATGTGTAAAAGCTTTACGACCAACAAACGGCGCTTGCTCATCGTGGACGATGTTGGATATTTCTGAAATAAAGAGTGCCACTGATTTAAGGTTCTCTAGCTGACCCTCAGGCAAACATTGCTTGTTTTCTTTTAACTCTAGGTTGGCAATAATTGTGCTAAGGTTTGCATTACCACATCGCTCACCAAACCCAACAAATGTTCCTTGTATCTGGATGGCACCTGCTTCTACTGCCAATAGGGAGTTGGCAACAGCCACTCCACTGTCATTATGAGCATGAATACCTATGATTGTATTAGGAAATGCTTCCTGTACAGTTTTTGTCACTTCATAGATTTCCATTGGCAACCTACCACCATTTGTATCACAAAGAATCAATCTCTTAGAACCGGCTTTAACTGCTGATTCAAGGGTCTTCATTGCATACTCAGGGTTATTTCTATATCCGTCAAAGAAATGTTCTGCATCATAAGTTACTTCTTTGCCTTCTTTTATCATAAATTGAACGGTATCTTCAATCATGTTTAGGTTTTCATCAAGTGTTGTATTAATGATATCTGTCACATGAAAATCCCAACTCTTACCAAAGATTGCTACGTGTTTCGTATCAGCCTTTAGCATAGATTGTACGTTCGCGTCATCTTCAGCGTTAATATTTCGTCTTCTTGTAGAACCAAAAGCTACAATCTCAGAAGTCTTAAGGTCTAATTTTTTTTAATTCCTCAAAAAACTCAAGGTCTTTTGGGTTTGAACCTGGGTTACCTGCTTCAATAAATGGTATGCCCATATCATCAAGTACTTTAACTATTTTTAACTTATCATTGACTGAAAAAGAGATCCCTTCGCTCTGGGCACCATCTCTTAAAGTTGAATCGTATATTTCCATCATCACTGCCATCACAGTTCGCCTCCCAGCATATTCATCGTTATAAATGCGAAGAAACCCGCTAATTCTTCATTGAATGACCATCTTTTGATGATTCAATCCATTGTTTTAAAAATGATAGCCCCGTACCTCAACTGAGGTACAGGAACTATCAATTATAATTGTTACTTATTAAAGCTGATTATTTCATCCAGCTCATCATCTTACGAAGTTCAGAACCTACAGCTTCAACTTGAAGTTCAGTTTCCATTCTTCTTCTAGCTTTAAGTGCTGGTTTTCCAGCTTTGTTCTCAAGGATCCAACGGTTAGCAAAAGTACCATCTTGAATCTCACCAAGAACTTTTTTCATTTCTGCTTTAGTCTCATCAGTAATGATTCTCTTACCAATTGAGTAGTCACCCCACTCAGCAGTATCAGAAATTGAGTATCTCATGAAGCTAAGTCCACCTTGAACAACAAGGTCGATGATTAATTTCATTTCGTGTACACACTCGAAGTATGCACTCTCTGGTTGGTAACCAGCTTCTACAAGCGTTTCGAATCCAGCTTTCATAAGCTCAGACACACCACCACAAAGGATAGCTTGCTCACCAAATAGGTCAGTCTCAGTCTCTTCTTGGAAGGTTGTCTCAAGGATACCTGCACGTGCTCCACCGATTCCAGCAGCATATGCTAAAGCTTTGGCTTCTGCATTACCTGAAGCATCTTGGTGTACAGCGATTAGACAAGGAACACCTTTACCTTCTTCATATTGATATCTTACTGTATGACCAGGACCCTTAGGTGCAACCATGAATACGTCAACATCAGCAGGTGGAACAATTTGGTTAAAGTGGATGTTAAATCCATGTGCAAATACAAGTGAGTTACCAGCTTCTAAGTTAGGAGCGATGCTCGCTTTGTATACGTCAGCTTGAGTTTCGTCTGGAAGAAGAATCATGATAACGTCAGCTTCTTTAGCTGCGTCAGCTGCTGTTGCAACTTTAAGACCATCTTTCTCAGCGATTGCCCATGATTTACTACCTTCATAAAGACCTACTATAACATTAACACCTGAGTCTTTTAAGTTTCTTGCATGTGCGTGTCCTTGTGATCCATACCCGATTACCGCTACTGTTTTCCCATCTAATAATGAAAGGTTACAATCAGCTTCATAAAACATTTTTGCCATTCTTTTATTCCTCCATAATACTTTTGATTTTTAATCAATTATTTTTTTTAAGTCGTCTTTTATTTCCTGGTTACCTTTTTGTAGTGCAATTAATCCAGTTCTAGTTAATTCTTTGATGCCATATGGTTCCAGCAAATTAATGAACGTATTAATTTCTGCTTTATCACCTGTGATCTCAACAGTAATGGCTTCAGTTGCTGCATCAATAATTTTCGCTTCGAACATATCGATGATTCCGATAATCTCGACGCGTGTTGTATTAACAGCATGAACCTTAATTAAGGCCAATTCTTTATACACAGAGAACTCTTGCTCTAATTCCTTGATGAATAACACATCATGTAATTTGTCCAATTGTTTTGTAATTTGATCTAGGATCAAATCATCTCCATGTGCCACTAGCGTCATACGAGAGATTTCAGGATTTTCTGTTTCTCCAACAGATAAACTGTCAATGTTAAAACCTCTACGGCTAAACAATCCTGCAACTCTACTAAGAACACCAGAATGATTACTTACTAGTACAGATAGTACGTGTCTGCTCATGATAACTCCTCCTTCTATTTAAATAGGCAGGTTTTCCTATAGCACTTCACAGTGCTAAACATATGTATTATATCACAAGAC
>JDSF01000123.1_pt1 | contig 59290 bp, 76 predicted proteins | sample 199441 | NCBI WGS metagenome assembly JDSF01 (sample SAMN02592751, study PRJNA231836) | bioreactor metagenome | isolation source: continuous culture bioreactor denitrification-DNRA | place: Germany: Bremen
ATACTCCAGATGAAGACGCTCAGCGTATGTTGCATCCTGGGCAAGTTGCTTTTCCGAGATATCAAAAAAGTGTCACATGGGCACCTGCAAGAGCAAGCAAGACTGCTTGTTGGCCACCACCACAGGCAAGTGCGAGGATCTGTTTTCCTTTCACATCAGCAACCCAGGAAGAAGGAACCTGCTTGAAAGGTGAGAGAACCATATCCAGTTCCCCTTGTTGGGCTTTCGTTATCTGTTCTTCCGTGCAGCCGTCTGTCCAGATGGTGTGTTTCTCAACCTCACTATCCCAGGCTCTTGCATTATGCTCTACATATGTATCCATGATTGGACAGTAACATGGAAGAGAAATGTTTGCAATGTGAAAAAATTGCAACTGTATCTAATGCAAAGTTTTAGAAATTATTGGAGTATAAGTGAGCACACCATGAACGCGATGAGACTGCATGAGGGCGATACTTTTTTTTGCCTTACTGGAAAAGAGAGGCATATCGGGAAGTTCTTCAAAGCGAGCTCTTCGAAAGAGTGTAATGTGTGCTTTGAAACGAGTGTCCTTGAAAACCACGTGGTACTCTTGCAGCAAAGCAATAAGTGTTTTCTGTATTTGAAACAACCCTTTATGGTATGCTATTCCACTGTAGATTATGTCGCCTCCCTGTTTAGGAAATGTCCCGAGATGATCGAACAGTACTTCAATCTCTCTTGACGGCAATGCCTCCAAGATGGAACTGAGCAAAGGAAGGCTCTTCTCGTCCTGCTCGCCAAGGAATGCAAGAGTGAGATGGAGATTACTTTTGCTCGTAGGATTTCCTTTGCGGAGATAGGGTATAACGGTATTTTGGATGGAATTCAGTTGTCTAAGTGTATGCTCTGGAAAGAGGAGTGCATAAAAGAGTCTCATGGAATCAGTATACATGGAAACTAAGACTTTGTAGCTAGAAAAAGCATAGTATAGTGATGACAGGAGCATAGCATGAAGATAGTACTCATTGGGGCTGGTAGTGCACAGTTTGGGCTTGGTACCCTTGGCGATATTATGCAGAGCAAAACATTGGTAGGAAGTACCATTTCCTTGGTGGATATCAATGCAGAAGCGTTAAGGAAGGTCTATAACAAGGCCACCGCATTTGTTGAGGCGAACAACCTTCCCTTTACCATCGAAGCAACCACTGAGCGCAAGGAAGCATTACAGGGATGCGATGCTGTGGTTATCTCCATCGAGGTGGGAAATCGTTTTCAGCTCTGGGATGAGGATTGGACAACCGCTCAGCAGTACGGCATTAGCCAGGTATATGGAGAGAACGGTGGACCTGGAGGAGTGTTCCACTCTCTGAGAATTATTCCTGTGATCATTGGATATTTGTAAAGATGTTATTTCACTTTGCCCAGATGCTTGGATTTTCAACTACTCCAATCCTATGACCTCCATTGTAACGACTGTACTGAGAAAGTATCCCTCTCTTAAATTTGTTGGAATCTGTCATGAGATTGCATCCTTAGAGCGATATCTTCCCTCTATCCTTGAGACCCCATTTTCCAATCTTCAGACCCGTAGTGCTGGGTTGAATCATTTTAGCGTGCTTCTGGAGGCGTACTACCGGGACAGCGGCAAGGATGCCTATCCTGATATCCTGAAGAAAGCCCCTGTATTCTTTGAAAAAGAACCAGGGTACTCTGATATTCTTTCCTATATGCAGCAACATGGAGAGGCGTTTATCACAGAAGGATCTACCCATCGTCCACTGCCTGAGGGAATCAGAAGCAAGAAACCTTGGGCTGACAGGACGCTGTTTAAGGAGATTCTCGATCATTACCACTTGTTGCCTATCACAGTGGACAGCCATTTTGGCGAGTATATAAGTTGGGCCCAGGAGGTTGTAGACCATAAGGGAATCAAGGATTTCTACTTGTTGTATCAGAAGATGCTTTCACGTTTGGAGCCAAAGATTGAATTGAAAGTAACCGAACGTTTGGTCTATATCCTTGAAGGTATTGAGGAGAACAGCGGGTATGAGGAACTGGCTGTTAACATTCTTAACAATGGATTGATTGGGGATCTTCCACCATGGATTGCGGTTGAGGTTCCCGCAAAAGTATACAGCAAGGGCATGAAAGGAGTTGCTTTCGCAGACTTTCCCAAAGGATTTGCTGCGCTTCTGAGAAATTACTGTGGTGTATATGATCTTACAGCTGAGGCTGTTCTACAGGGAAAGAAAGAGTATGTTATCCAAGCATTGCTGGCCAATCCAGTGGTACATACCATGAGAAACATCCCTGAACTTGTTGATATGATGATAGAGAGGCAGCATAAGTGGTTGGGATATCTACGATAAATCACTGTATCAGAATGACTCTTTACGACAAGTAGTGACATGTATACATTACTATATATGAAGCAAAAAAGAAAACATACCGTCTCTCAAGGCAAGTTAAACGTCAATTTGACAATCATTGTAGTAGTGATGCTGTTTCTCGTAGGCATCACTTCCCCCCCGTCTTCGCAAATACAGATTTGGGGATGGGTATGCAGCCTCTCTCTGCAACTTGATGTACAAGAGGTAAGTGACCAGGAACTTACACGCTTCGGGAATACCTTGCTGGAGATCCAGCAGATGGAAGTCTCAGCAAAAAACAGGATCGATGAAACTGTACAAAATTCAGAACTTTCAACTGAAACGCTGAATGAACTCTTTGCAATGCAGAGTTCCAATCCTGAAGAGATTGAGGATTCTTTCAACAAAAAGGAAATCAGTGAGTTCAACTATGTGATGGTTGCAATCAACACCATCTATGTAGACACCCAGAAATCAATGCATGAGATTCTGAAAAATCATTCCTATGACTTGGAAAGCTTCCATCAGATGGCTGAAGTAATCCAAGAGGATGAGCAGTTGCTTGGCAGATTACAGGCATTGTTCAATGAGCAAGGCTGAGGATGGTCTTTATGACAATTCAGGCAGGGGTGGGGTATCCATTCCTGCTTTTTTTCTCGATGTACGTATAATAAGTATTTTCAGTTTCTATAAGGAATTTCCTAGATGCACAAACCACCACATTCCCCAGTTTTCGAAACAATACGAATTACCTATACGAAGTCCAAGAAATTACTAGAGATACGTAAAAGCATCATTCGTGGTGACAAGGTGGTATTCAGGAAGGATTTCCCCTGAATATAGAAAGAGACCTCCCTGGTTTTCCAAGAAGGTCTCTATAGCGGCAAAGGGACTCGGACCCCTGACCGAACGGATATGAGCCGTTTGCTCTACCAACTGAGCTATGCCGCCACAACAACTCCCACACTATAGCCAATGCCCAAACAGTTAGTCAAGAGGGTTTTTGTTACTTTTTTTTGGTTGGGGAAAACCGTGGTATGCTTAAGTTCATGGAAAAGAAACGATATATGTGTCCAAAATGTGGCGGCACTCACTATGAGAGCGACCGGTTCCAGGCAACGGGTGGCAATTTTGCCAAGATTTTCGATGTCCAAAACAAACGGTTCATTACCGTTACCTGTACCAATTGTGGGTACACCGAATTGTTCAAACAGAATGAACAGACAGGATGGAATATTTTGGACTTCTTCTTGAATTAACAGGAGGCTTTATGCAGACAGTGATGATGAACAACAAGCTTGAGATTCCGCAACTTGGATTTGGCACATGGCAGATACCTGATGGAAAAGCAGCCTATGAGAGTGTTCGCTACGCTCTCGAGGTAGGGTATCGCCATATAGATACAGCAGCCGCGTATGGTAATGAGGCGAGCGTCGGACAAGCAATACGAGAGAGCAGAATTGCTCGAGAGGAGATATTCCTTACCACCAAGCTCCATAACAATGATCATGGCTATGAACAGACAAAGGAAGCCTTTCTGGAAAGCCTGAGAAAAATGGATACTGACTATGTTGACCTGTATCTGATCCATTGGCCCAATCCCATCGCATCACGCTCACATTGGCAAGATGCCAATAGGGGTAGTTGGAAGGCTATGGAGGAGTTTGTAGGGAAGGGCTTGATCAAGAGCATTGGAATCAGCAACTTCAGGGAACATCATATCGAATCATTGCTCGAGAAAGCAGAGATAAAACCACAGGTTAATCAAATCCGTCTTTATGCAGGAGAACAGCAAGGTAAATTGGTTCAATACTGCAAGGACAAGGGAATGGTACTCGAAGCTTACAGTCCACTTGGCACTGGGGCACTGCTCAGTAGTCCTCTAGTAAAGCGTATTGCAGAAGAGGCAGGTAAGAGTCCTGCTCAGGTATGCCTTCGCTATGATGTCCAGAAAGGACATGTGGTACTCCCTAAATCGGTAACGCCATCCTCCATTCTCCAGAACAAGGATATATTCGATTTCACGTTGGATGAAAAAAAACAAATGGCACGACTGGATGAAATGGAGAATATCTGTGGACCAACACAAAATCCAGATGAAACCTCCTTCTAAAACCTCTTGCTTTCCTGTAAGCGTATGAGTACTCTTGTAGCATGACTGGATTCTTCATAAAAAAAAGCATTTTTTTTGATGGCTGGGACAACCTCATTTCGATGGTTGTCCACAACCTTGGATTTCTTCTGATACTGCTTGCCTTCATGGGTAGCATGAGCCTGATGGAAATCAATGGTCTCCTGGCTGTTTTTTTTGCATGATTATTTCGGTAGGTTTGTTTGCCTTCTTCACAGCTGGTACTTCAGCCTCTACCTGGGCGTATGCGAAATATGAACGGCCTGGCTGGGAAGGATTTAAACATGGTATTAGGGACTCATGGCGACATGGTCTTTTTTTTACTGGCTCCTTTCCGTACTTGATGTTTCCCTCATATTGTTCGTCATTCCTTTCTATCTAAGTTATGGAAATGTGGTCGGCACACTCTTGAGTGTCATTCTTTTTTTGGTTGTTCATGGGGCTGAGTTTTGCACTCCTGTACTACTGGGCTCTCTTTCGTTCCATGCCTGGTGATCGTCCGATCAAGACATTGAAAAAAATGAGCTTTCTCATTGTATTTGACAATTTGTTCTTTACCTTGTTCTTTGCTGTATATCAGATAGTGAATTTTGCGTTATCAGCACTTCTTGCAGGCCTAGCCCCTGGGGTAACTGGTATGTTGCTTGCCAGCAGTGATGCTGTCAAACTAATGATGTACAAGTATGACTATCTTGAAGAAGAACCGGAAGCAGACAGAAAACACATCCCTTGGGATGAATTGCTTTACGAAGAACGAGAGAGCGTTGGACATCGTTCCTTGAAGAATATGATTTTCCCTTGGAAGGACTGATATGTCCTTTGAAGTTGAACTAAAAGCCCATGTAGATGACCCCATCACGCTTAAGCATGACATTGAACAACGCACTGGAATTGTTGATGCATGTTGCGAAGAGAAGGATGATATCTACTATGCAATGGAAGGGGAGGACCCGCTTTTCCGTCTTAGGATGGAACGGTTTGGGCCCTTCTTTTCATGAGCTTTCTGGGAATGTTCGTTTCACGAGAAAATACAAGAGCCTGAAGGATGGGATCGAGGTCAATGAAGAGGTAGAGTTCCTCTCCTCCTCGGACCAGGCACAGCAAGCTCATGCTTTTTTTCCTCAGTCTTGGGTACCAGGTGTATATCAGGAAAACCAAGCGAGGGTACTCCTATGATTGGATGGTTGATGAAACACTCTCACCCCTCCACATAGACTGGTAGAAATAGCTTCGTTAGGATGGTTTTTTGGAAATGGAATTTGTTCTGGAGACAGCAGAACAGGTCCCGTATGCCAGGACCCGTCTGCTCGAAGTACTATCACTATTTGGTGTTCCCCAAGCACGTATTGAGGAACGCTACTACATGCATTTGCTCAAGGATTTTTCGTAGGGTAGCTTGGAACATTCTCCATGCCCAAATATGTGCTGATGCATCGTACCAATACATCATGATCTTCCAGGTCAGTAAGGCCGCTTACCATTACCGCCCCAACCAATCCACTTGATCTGACAACGATGGGAAATCCACCTCCACAATCAACGAACTTAGTAGGATCCAGTCCTCTTTCACCCAAGGTCTTTCCTCGTTTCTTGAGGAATAATGAGTATGCCAAGGTACTGGTTTCAAAGTGTTGCACTGTATTGAACTTACGTTCTATCCAGTCCTGGGATCCTCGGTTCGACCCTTCAGCTGTAAAGTGGAACAAAGTCTTACCACTCAACGTCTTGATACAAATGGCTATGGGTATTTTTTTCCCCAAAGCTTCCTCGGCAAAAAAAATCTTTCCCAGCTCCCATGCATCCTGGTTGGAGAAATGATTGAACTGAAGTAATTCTTCCTGGCTTTCAACCAGCGCAATCTGTTGTTTTAATCCATGCTCTTATTCTCCTGGGAAGTGAACACCCCATTGATTTCTCAGGGTATCCATTACTTCCATTACCTTGATGATTTCACTATGAGGCATCTGCTTGAGTTCAATTTCTCCCTCTTCAAGTGCCTTTCTACATGCTTCTACCTGGTGTTCGAATCCAGTGATATTCTTGAAAGGCTTGTAGGTTTCAACCAGGTTGTAATCACGGTCATACACGTTGATCCCTTCACAGTTGTTGATATTCAGGAACTCAATATATCCTCTACTGCCGAAGATTGCCCCTCGTCTGTCACTGGTGCTTAGCATGGAAGAGTGAAGAATCGCCATCTTTCCACCCTTGAAGGAAAGGGTGATGGAGTTGGATTCATCAACCCCACTATCGGTCTTGATGCATGAGGACTCTATCGACTCAATCTCATTACCAAATACCATCATGGCAAAGTTAATCGGGTACACTCCCAGATCAAGGAGTGCTCCCCCGGCAAGCTCTGGGTCCATCATGCGTTTTACGCCCTTGATGGGGTAACAGAGATTTGCAGTCAGTGAATGTGGCTCCCCAATGACCCTTCTTTCAAGGATCTGGTCCAGAACCAATCGCATTGGAAGATATCTTGTCCAGATTGCTTCAGCTACCAGGAGTTTTTTTCTTTTCCCCAAGTGCTATGATTTCCCTGGCCTGTTTTGCATTCATGGTGAAAGCTTTCTCGCCAAGGACTGGTTTTCCATACTCCAAGGAGAGCATCATATGTTCATAGTGCAAGGAATGTGGAGTACATACATACACCAAATCAACATCTGGGTCACCCAACATTTCCTCATAGGAACCATATGCTTTGCGGACATTCCACTTCTGGGCAAAGTCACGCGCTTTCTGTAAGTCCCTGGATGCAACAGCGTAGGCTTGAACCTGTTCCATTTCAGCTAAGGTTGCAGCCATCTTGCGGGCGATGTTACCAGCACCCAAGATTCCCATTCTCATCATACCGTCCTCCTTGATGCTCTTAGTATAGAGGCAACTAAGCGGAAAGGAAAGATGCAATTTGTGACCTTATAGCAACGCTCCAAGAGCAGTGGATAGAGAAAGCACTCCCATCAAAGCAAAAGCTGAGTTGGTTTTCATACGAGATTCAGGCTTGAATACCAAGGTAGCTACCGACCAGAGACTGAACAATATGCAGCGTAGGATGGAATCCATGCTGGCATCTACCAATAAGGATACAAATGGTAGTAGCGCTGTTATGGCCAAACTTACCTGTAAGGAGAGCTGGGTTCTACCCGAGAGAAAGAGAAACGCAAGGGCAATCAACACCAATACAAGACTCCTGACCATGGTGAGACTTGAGGGTTCCTGTATATGCGCCCATAAAAGATTTACAATTGCCAAGCAAAAATCTTGGCACTCTCTTTGATATAAGAAAAAATGAGATGCGCCTTCTGTTCCGTTGAAAAGAAGTGGAAGAGAGCAGAACAGATAAAGCTGATGATAAATAGTGAATAAGTGAGTACCACCAGCATACTTACTCCCTGACCCTCAAGCATTTGATTGATCAGGTAGATGATGATTGCAATACTGGAGAGGGAAGCAATGATATCAACAATCCCATTGAAGATGCTGTAGGACTTGAAGGCTCCTTTCGGGTCCTTGGCTTTGGCATACTTCTCTGCATTGAAAGAAAAGTTGAAAGAGGTCCCATTCTTCAATTCCGCCTTGAATGAGACAGAATGCACATGCTCTGCATGTGTTGCTATCTCATCAACCCGGTTCTTGAAATCTGTAAAGATCTTATGTACATCATCCATGTTTCAACTCCAGAACTTATCTGTCTTGATCTCGTGGATCAAAGAATCTATGGTATCCTTGAGTTCTCTCAGGATCATCTCTCTCGCTGCCTCTCTGTCAACCTTGGCTACTTCCAAGGCTTCAGGAAACTCCATCACCTTCCCAATATTAGCATAGTAATTCCTACTCACGACTCGCATTTCTCTTCTTGCAGTTTTACTGATCTTGTTTCTCACTCTTCTTCTCGGAGCAAGTAGCCCAATAGGGACAATAGGGACCGGGTAGGAGAGATACATCTCAGCGATACCTTTCTTGAAAGGCATCAACTCTTGCTGGGTGTTCAAGTCACCTTCAGGAAAGATATACACACTATCCCCTTTCTTTAAATATGAAACCGCTTGGTCGACAACTTGCCTTCGGTCCTCTTTATCCAATGCCTTGATCTGTTCAGTCCAGCCAAGAAATGAGCCAATAATCGGTATCCCGAATGCAGGACCAATGACCATATGCAACGGTTCATTTGTGAGTGTAGTGACAAAATGCACATCACTGGAACTGAAATGATTTGAACAATAGAGTTTAGGCCCTTTGGGTAATGCTTCTTCCTGCCACGTAAAAAAAAGTCATAGTTCAAGGCCAAGCCAATCTTGACTACAGTGCGGTAGATGTGGTGGAGAAATAAGCTCAGGGGTTTCATGCAACAACTATCCTTGTCACTACCATGTAGGCAGCCAGACATTACGGCCTAGTTCACCATCATAAACCTGGTGTGCCCTGATATGATAGACCTCTTTAAGCAAGGCATCATTGAATACTTCTTCAGTAGGTCCCTGGGAGACAATGGCGCCTTCCTTGAGTACCAGTGCCAGTTGACTATAGACCTGCACAAGCAACATATCATGCAGCACACATATGACAGTATAACCCTTCTTAACCAAATCAGTAAGCAAGCTCATAATGGCTCTCTGATGTCGTACATCAAGATGATTTACTGGTTCATCGAGCAACAGAAGTCGACCATCCTGACTTAGGGCCCTTGCAAGAAGAACGCGTTGGACCTCTCCGCCACTTAGTTCAGTCACTGTATTGTGTTGCAAATGCAGAATATCACAAGACTCCATTGCAGCCTCAATTGCATGTCCATCATCTTCGCCACCATATGCATAGCGCCCCATTGAAACCGCCTCACGAACAGTGAAGGCATAGTCCAGTTTTCCATTTTGAGCAACAAATCCCAACTTGGTTGCAAGTTCTTTCTGCTTAAGGTGCTGGATATCCTGGCCATCTACAAAGACTGCTCCGCCCTCAGGCTTAAGCTGTTTGTATATAAATTTCAAGAGAGTACTTTTACCACTTCCATTTGGACCAGTGAGTGCAATGAACTTACCCTTGGGGAGGGTGAGCTCAAGCCCATGAAAGATCTGGTGTTTATCGTAACCACCAGTGAGGTTTTTTGATCCTTAGACTATCCATAGCGGTACCGTCCCTTGCGGAGCAGGTAAATGAACAATGGAACACCCAGCAAGCTGGTTATGATTCCAACCGGTAACTCACCGGAGGGAAGCATGACTCTGGAAACAGTATCACTGGCAAGGAGGAGAAATCCACCGAAGAGGCTTGATGGGAGCAACAGCTTGTTGTGCTTTGGACCAACCAACAATCGTGTTACATGGGGGGGCCATCAAACCGATGAACCCAATGACCCCAAAATAGGAAACACAGATGGCACTTGCCGCAGAACCTGCAAGCAAGAGCATAAGTCGAGTTTTTCCTACTGCCAGACCTCCTGCATGAGCAGAAGCCTCGTCAAGAAGCAACATGTCCATGTTCTGATGATTTGCGCGTAGCAGAGCGAAGAGCAAGAGAAACGTAAATATAAGAATACCGACCTGCGCATAGGTACTGGTGGAGAAACTCCCCAGTGTCCAGTAGAGAATACGTTGATACTGTTCGCGATGTAGGAACATCAATAGGGTCATTGCTGCGCTGAGTATATAGTTTACCGCTACACCGGTAAGCAGAAGGGTCGTATTGCTACTCTTTCGCTTAAGAGACATCCCCACAATGAAAAGGGTAGTGAGGGTAGCTCCAAGGAGTGCACTCAGCGGAAATCCCAACAATGGGGCAAGTCCTATGAACAACGCAAGGGCAACCCCGAAAGATGCACCACTGCTTATGCCTAAAACAAAGGGATCAGCCATAGGATTGCGTAGTGCTGCTTGAAAAAACTGTGCCGGCACACCCTAGGATTGCTCCTGAGAAAAATGAAGCAAGAATTCTAGGCAACCTGAGTTGCCAAATGATATAGCTTTGGTTTCCTCCAGTCTCTCCACCTGTGAGCACAGCGATTGTGTTTGCAAGCGAAATATTGGAGGGGCCCAAAGTCAGGGAGAGCAACATCAAAAGCACACTGCTGAGCGCGAGTGTTGCAGACAACCCTTTTTTTTCATCACTTCTTTTCCTGATGGATCAATTCAGCAAGTGCTTTCAATGCATCTGCACTTCTTGGTCCTTGTCTACTGGTGGAATCGGCATCAAAGGTTATAATTTCACCAGTAAGATCACTATAGGGTTTTGTAGTGGTAAACTCCTGGATAGTTGCTTCCGCGCTCTCTCCCCATCGGGGATTGAGCAGAAGAATCTCAGGGTCTGCTGCCATCAGAAGTTCCTTGCTGTATGTCCAGTTCTTTGCACTTTTTTTTGCCACATTGGTTGCACCAGCGAGCTCTATCATTTCTCCGAGGAAGGTATCACCGGTAGCGGTACCATCAAAACCACCGAAATCGATAACCATGTACACGGAAGGTTTTTTTTCTTTGTTTTGGTAGGTGCTTACCACCTCTCTCACGGTATTTTGCATGGAAAGGATCATAAGCTCAGCTTCACTTTGCTTGCCTACCACCTCTGCAATTTCCCTGATCAGTTCATAGGTACCTTGAAAGGTTTGTTGCGTTTCAAGTTGAATTACTTTAATGCCAGCTCTTTCCACCGAGGAGAGAAAATCCTCAGAGACAAAAGCGCTGCTGATAACAACGGTAGGTTCAAGAGAGAGCAAAGTTTCGAGATTTGGATTGTACAAGGTTCCAACAGACGGCAACTCCATGACTTGTTCTGGATAGTTGCAGTAGTCACTTCTTCCCACCAAATAGGCGCTACATCCAATGCATAGAGGGTTTCGGTGACATTAGGGGAGAGACTTACAATACGTATTTCCTCAGGACTCTTTTGATTCCCCATCTCCATGATTGGCTGTGCACCAATACGTGAGAAAGTCAGAAGAAGGAACGACGCAATAAATAGGAGGTAGTGTTTAACTGTTCGATTGTGCATAACGCCCCTTTGCACGGGCATGTAACATACCCTGACCTATACTCCGTAGGCCGTCGGAATTTATCCATGTCAGGTCTCCTGGCTCAGGCATGCACAGAATCTGCGACTTCCCGTTTATAAACAGTGTCTTGTTGCAGATTCCCAGCCTCTACAGTGGCGGGACCGCAGGGGCTTCAACCCCTTTCCCTTGGCATGGACAACCTATCCTACGAAGTAGGGAAGTGGCTGTCAAGTCTTGCCGCCTCTGTCCATTGATTTAGGTATCCGTGCAAAAACTAAGCATTGTATTGATTATCTTATCTCTGGAGAGACCATCTGCTGAAGATTGAGTATCTGTTCTTGTCTTCCAAGTACCAGCATGCTTAACCCTTCATGTAACACAGTGCTTGAACTCGGATTATAGGTGGTAGAGCCCTCATTTTCTTTCGTAGCTAGTACAATCAAGCCTGTTTTTTCTGGGATACGGGCCTCAAGTAAATTTTTGCCTGCCAAGGGAGAGGTTTTTGTTACTTCAATTTCTCCCAAGTCAAGTGTATCTTCACCAATACGGGTAATGGCATCGAGGAAAGAGATTATCTGTGGGCGAAGCATAAGGACGGCCATACGGTTTCCTCCCAATTCATTGGGATTGATCGTACTATCGGCACCTGCTTTCTTAAGTTTTTGTGCAGCTGAAGGTTCAATGGCTCGTGCAACTATTTGCAGATTCTTATTGATTTCTCTTGCCGTGAGGACAGTAAATACATTCTCAGCATCATTACCGAGGGTTGAGACCAAGCCTTTCGCCTCTTTGATTCCAGCTTGTAACAAAATCTCTTCATCCGTTGCATCACCATGGATAACAGAAAAACCTTGATTAAGGAGCTCCTCAAAACGTAAGGGATCTTTCTCAATGATTACGAATTCTGCATGACTTCGTTTGAACTGCTCGAACAGGCTTACACTCGTCTGTCCAGCACCGCAAATGATATAATGGTTTTTTTTCATGTTCTGAAGTCTCCTTTGCACACGTCTGTTGAGTAGAATCCGTTTGAATTCACCTTCGGCCAAAAAAAGCAGCGAGCTGTGAAAAAGCGTATGCTATTAAGCCAAGTCCACTAATTATGATGAAAATGGTGAATAATTTGCCTGTGGAATCAAGGTTTTCAATTTCTCTGAATCCCACGGTCGAAACAGTAATAACAGTCATATATAGCGCATCAACGAACTCAACTCCAAGCAAGAACATGTAGCCAATGGTTCCCAATGTGATGAGTAGGATAATGAGAATGATGAGATAGATTGCATTAGTATGGCGTTGCAAGTACTACTCCTTACCGATCGATGATATAACTGTACTGTAGCAAGCACCAAGAATTCAATGTTTTTCATCAGTTCTTTCGTGCAGGGATTTCTTTGCAATAGTTGACCGGAGGCGCCAGCTATATTACTATCCGGTCTATGAATCATGCAGAAATAGAAATCTATACAGATGGCGGGTGTCTGGGTAATCCAGGCCCTGGCGGGTGGGCATTCGTGCTCAGAGCCGATAACGGGAAATTCGAGAAAGAAGCAAGTGGCTTTGAAGCTGCAACCACAAACAACCGTATGGAATTGAGGGCTGTAATCGAAGCTTTACAGGCATGTAAGCCATATGAACCTACACGTATTGTCATCAATACAGACAGCCAATATGTGAAAAAAACGGTATAACCAGCTGGATTAAGAAGTGGAAAGTCAATGGCTGGAGGACAGCTAGTAAGAGTCCAGTCAAGAATAAAGAGTATTGGGTAGCACTTGATGCACTCAATGAACAGTTGCCGGTTCAATGGAACTGGGTGAAAGGGCATGCTGGTATTGCAGACAATGAACGGTGTGACCAACTGGTAAGACAGGCAATGGAAAACGGGGCATGAAAAGAAAAGAGGCATCAATCTGGCAACTCTATCTCACGTTCTTGAAAATCGGTGGGCTTACCTTCGGAGGAGGGTATGCCATGCTACCCATGCTTCAGCGGGAGGTTATTGATATCCATCACTGGGTTACTGAGGAAGAAGTGCTGGATATCTATGCCATCGGGCAATGCAGTCCTGGTATCATTGCAGTCAATACTGCCACCATGATCGGCTACCGAAAGCGTGGCACTCCAGGAGCCATTGCTGCGACTCTGGGAGAGGTAACTCCTTCTCTGGTTCTGATCACTATGCTTGCTACCATATTGTTGCAAATACAAGATAATATATGGGTACAACGTGCATTTGGAGGTATACGTGTAGCAGTATGTGCGCTTATCACCCAATCGGTGATTACACTCTCCAAGAAGAGCCTCATCGATTTTCCAACCGTATTGCTCTACATAGCAACGGTAGCTGCAACACTGGTATTTTCCCTCTCTCCGCTTATCGTGGTTCCCTTTGCAATCCTCTACGGACTGGCCGTACAAAGAGTTAAGCGGAGGAAAACATGATTTATCTGGAACTCTACTGGGAGTTTTTCAAAATAGGGCTTTTTGCAATTGGGGGAGGGCTTGCCACCCTGCCTTTCCTGTATACACTTGCCGAGACGCATGGGCACTGGATCACATCCAGTGATATTGCTGATATGATTGCCATCAGTGAATCAACACCAGGCCCAATTGGCATCAACATGGCGACCTTTGCTGGCTATCAGGCAGCAGGCCCCTTGGGAGGCTTGGTGGCCACACTCGGAGAGATAACCCCTTCATTGATTATCATCATTTTCATTGCACGATTTCTTGGTCAATTTGACAAGAATCCGTATGTGAAAGATGGGCTTTATGGGTTACGATCTGCAGTTGTAGGACTTATTACCTATGCTGGCTTGAAATTATTTGGAACGACATTGCTTCATGACGGAAGTATCCGGATCAAGGAGACACTTCTGTATCTTCTGCTCGTGTTTCTAGTGCTTCGTCTGAAGAAGATTCATCCTCTGTACTGGATTCTCTTGGGAGCGGGTCTTGGGATTGTGTTGGGTCTTCCTTCGTAAGATACCGTAGCATAGGAGCATACCAACTCTCTTCTCCCTCAAGTGATGAGAGTAAGGCAAATGCCTCTTTCTCCTTCTGGTGTTCTTGTACCAGAGAGAGTGCAAGTTCTGTTGCCTGTTCCTTGAAACCCCAGTTTGCAGCCTGTGTAGCTACTTCCAACCGTTCTGCATAGAGGGCTGGATTTAAGCTAAAAACACTTTGGTACACCTGCAGGGCTTTCTCATACTGTTTCTGCCCAGCCAATGCTTTGGCCTGGAGAAAAAAGAAATGAGAGATGGGTAGGGAAGTTCTGGAATGAAGCATCGCTTTTTTCCAGAACTTGCTCGTACTCACCAAGATGGAAGAGTGCCAACTGCTCATTGTATTGGTAGGAGGCCTGAGAAGAATCGAGGAGTGCTGCTTCCTTGTACAGTTGCACCGAAGCAGCATACTCCTGATCCTGAAATAACTGGCTTGCCTTCTCTGCTGCCTGAAGTGCACGCTTCTCGTTGCCCATGGTGGTACAGGAGAAGAGTACAAGCGTACTAAACAACAAAAGAACAACCAGGATTCTTTGCATCAGTGCTCCAGTACAGTCTGTTCAATCTCCCGTACCTGTGCACGATAGAGGTTGGTGATCGCAGAACCGTAATCAGCAATAAGCTGAATGATATTCCTTGGAGTATCACTGTTGTCCATTCCATTGAGTCGGTCCCCTGCATCACCAAGGCCTGGAAGGATATAGGCAGCATCGTTGAGTACGGGATCCATCCAAAGTGTATAAACCTCCGCCCCTTCAATGGCACGGGCAATTCTCAATGATCCCTTCAGGGCACTGATGACATTGATGAATTTCACGGACTTTGGCTTTACGCCATTGTCTTTCAGATACTTCACAATGGTAACCAAACTTCCTCCGGTTGCATTCATGGGATCAGCAAAAATCAAATCTTTGCCATCAAGTGATTCCAGATCAAAATAGGATTTATCCAAGTCAAGGATATAATCCATATTTGCTTCTTTCTTTGAATCGTCGCGCTTGATCTTGAACAAGGCAAAAGAAGTAACAAACTTGTCAGTGGAGTATTCTTGGATCTCTTTGCTGAGAATCATACTGGGCAGAAGAGCTCCACGGAGCATAACACACATGACACTATTCTTTATCAAGGAGTCTACATCCGGGATTCTATGCACTGCATATTTCTAACCGGACTGGTCACTGGAGTCTTGGTAATGATCGAACGCTTGGTTGGTAGTGCTGCATCAGCAAATACATGGGAGAAAAGCATCTCGTAGGCGCGCTGGATATAGTATAGGAATTCCTCATGACCGGTACTAGGATCGCGAAGTTTGGCAATCAGTCGACTTGCCTGGCCATGCTGCTCCTGAGGAGTCTCAAAGGAGTAGACATGGATGGAGGGTTCTTCAGCACAGACATCCTTGAGGTATCGGCCAATTTCCTTGGCACTCTCTACCAGCCCTTTTCGAGATTCTTCAAGCCTGCTCACATCACTAGCAGTCTCTAGGACAGAACAGTGGTAGAGGGATTGCTTGTACAATTCGTCAACATGGGCGATTTTATCCTTGTCCGAATCCTTGAGATATCCATCAAGGTCGGTTGCGTGTAATACGATTTTATTCATCTAGACATTTCTCCTCAGTAATGGCCTCTGATTCTACCCCAAGATGATGACTCTGTCACCCCTTAACAGAGCCTGCGGTAACCCCTTTTATGAACTGACTACTCATAGCCAAATAGAGAACAAGTACCGGAATTGCAGACAGGGTAAGGACTGCCAGTACCTTTGACCAGTCAGTTTGGTATTGTCCAAAGAGCCGGGTGACGCCGAGCAACAATGTCTTGTGTCGTTCATCATTGATGAAAATCAAAGGGAACCATAAGTCATTCCAGAATGGGATAAGATTGTAGATAGCAGTAGTAGCAAGGGCCGGACGGATCAGGGGAAGAATCACCATAGTATAGATCTTTCCACTTGTAGCACCGTCAATGATTGCTGCTTCGTAGAGGTCTTCCGGTAGTTCCTTGATGAAGGTGGTAAGAATGAATACCCCAACCGGCAATCCCATGGCTACATAAATGGGGGGGGAGTGCATATATCGTGTTCAGCAAACCGAGGACCCTCACGATTTCCAGCAGCTTGATCGATGCAATCTTGATGGGAATCATCATCCCTGTAATGAAAAAGTAATAGATACCCTTCGCAATACGGCTCTTGTAGCGTGCCAATGCATATCCGGCTAGACTTGCAAGAAGAGTTACCAGCACAAGAGATACGGAAACTACAAGGAAACTATTCTTGAAATAGGTGAAGAAATCACCATCACGTAACACTGTCGTGTAATTGGAGAAATTCCAGGTCTTGGGTATCCAAAAAGGATTTTCATAGATGGTCAATCTTGTCTTGAATGAGTTGATCATCAATGTCCATAGGGGAAAGAGTACAATACATGTCCAGAGCAACAAGATGCAATGGGAAAGTATATGCCTGTTTTCTTTTCGTAGTGATCCTCTCATACTAGGCACCCCTCTGTGTTTTTTTTCAGGGTTGGAAGGACCAGCACCATGAGTAAGAGAAATGTAATGGTTGCAATGGCGGCTCCCAGACCTGCATCAGGTATTCCAATCGGGTGTTGTCCAGCAATACCATAGCGGTAGAAAAGTGTTCCTATGAGATCTGTCGAGTATTCTGGTGCTCCATTCACGTTTTCCATGGCGAAAACGATATCAAATGCATTGAAGTTGTTCACAAAGGTAAGCACGGCAATGATTCCTACAACCGGCTTGATGAGGGGAAGCTTTATATACCAGAAAGTCTTCACATTGCCCGCACCCTCAAGTCTTGCTGCTTCCAACAATTCGGTACTGATGTTTCTCAGTGCTGCAACAAACATCATGGTAGGGATACCGAGCCATTGCCAGCAGGAGACGAGAGATACAGCCAGATGGCCGTATTGGTGTCGCCAAGATAGGGGTGTTTGAGAAAAGGTAATCCAATGGAAACAAGAAAGTCGCCTGCCCAAACCGGGTTGAGCATCAGTTTCCACAAGTATCCTGTGATCAGGACGGCAAACGTAGTAGGAATGAAGATAATGGTCTGGTATATGTGTCTTCCCTTCATGGTTTCATGGGTAAGTAGAACGGCAAAAAAAAGATGCCCAGACCATTTTGGACAACGAGATGAACAAAAAAAAGAATTTCCAGGTATTGAAAAAATGCTCCCCAATATCGTGTAGAGATTTCTGGGTCAGTAAAAAAAAGTCGTTTGAAATTATCCAGCCCCACAAAGACCCGGGTTGCTTGGCTGTTTCCACTGAAGAGACTCAAGCGTAATGAGTCTATGAGTGGAAATGCCATAAAGACAGTATACACAAGCAACGCTGGAGTTAAATAGAGCAACCAAGGGAAATGACGGGTGTGGTGTGGACGCATACACTACCTCAGAGACTTCCCGGGCATATACCCGGGAAGTAAGATTCTGCAACGGTTAGTTACATCAATGCCCAAACGGAGTCAGCTGCTTGTTTGGCGGTAATATCTCCCTTCATCACCTTGATAACCGCTTGGTTCATCGGTGCATAGAGATTCATAAGTTTGGGCCATACAAAACGTGCATCAGTTTTCTTTCCTATATTAAGTTTGAGGAATTCATTTGCATGGGGATCCTCAAGCTTGATGGGGAAGCTGATCATCGGGAAGTATCCACTGGGCAGGTTTTGGCTTGCTGTGGTCGCTCCTTCCTCAGTGCAGAGCCATGCGAGGAATGCTTTTGCTTCTTCTGGGTGTTTGGTTGACCTATTCATCGTAATGGCCATATCAGGGTGGAAGCAGATAGCCGTGCTCTTACCCTTTGGTGCAGGAATGGCGAATAAGCCCCACTCAAAGGATGCATCCTTATACACACCTGCTGTCCAGCTACCGTCCACGAACATGACAGCTTTCTGGCTGTTGAATAGCACTTGGCTGTCATTGTAGGTAACGGACTCAAAACCATCTGGACAGTAGCGTGCAACATCTGCCATGGCTGGTAGGCTTCTACAAAATTCTTGTCATTGAGAGGAAGTTCTCCACTCTCATATTTTACCCGCATCTCAGAGCCGCCAATATAATTGGGGAGCAAGCCAAAGAAGAAGGTTTCAAGGATATCCCATTCATCTGCCAAACCATTGGCAAGGGGAGTGTAGCCCCTCTTCTCAAGCGTGTTGCAGAGCGAGAGGAATGCTTCCCAATTCTCGGGAATGGTAAGACCTTCCTTCTTGAAAATATCCTTGTTGTAATATACCGCATGGCTTACAGCCGCAAAAGGAACAGCAAACATGGTACCATCACTCATCTGCCATGGAGCCAAATTACTTGCGGAAAAGTTATCCAGAAGACCAGGAATGTCTGTGCAATCGGCGAAATAACCGGCATTGAACAACTCCTGACCTGCGGCATAGGAACGTGCGTACATCAAATCAGGGCCAGTTCCACTATCCAATTGCAGACGCAGGGTTGCATTGTAGTCTGGTGGATTTGTCGGTTGAAACTTGATGGTTACCTCGGGGGGCAAGCTTTTTTTTGTAGGCAGCTAGCAAGCGGTTCATCTGCTCGACATCATCAGTCTCCAGGAACCCATGGTGAGCACAACCTCATCAGAGACCTCAGCCTTGGTGCCTTGGGCGGAAACAGGAAGCAATACACAAAGAAGCAACAGCTAGGTAGAAGAACGTGCAATCGTTTCATACAATACTCCTTCTTAGTGAAATTTTGTTATAGTATAGCATTAAATAAACTGATGTTTGTAAATTTTCTACTTCTTCTCAAGGGGAGGACAAAAAAAAGACATTATGGTAGGATTCTCATATTCTTCTGTTGTGAGGTGTAGCATGAATTTAGTTTTTTTTCTCGGCCCTCCGGGTGCCGGCAAGGGGACCATCGCGTCCGAAGCAAAAAATCATTTTGGTATTCCCCATATCTCGACCGGCGACCTGTTTCGCAGTCATATCAAAGGGGACACAGAGCTTGGAAAGCAGGTAAAGGCTATTTTGGCTGCAGGTGATTTGGTTCCTGACTCAGTTACCATTGAAATGGTCAAGCAGCGATTCCTTGAATCTGATGCACAGAATGGATTCATTCTCGATGGATTTCCACGCACAATCGCACAAGCTGATGCGCTCTCTGAGATGAAAACGCTTGATGCAGTGGTTAATTTCGTACTTGACCGCGATCAGATTGTAAAACGCCTGAGCGGCAGAAGAGTGTGTAAATCTACTGGAAAGACGTATCATATTCACTACAATCCACCAAAGGTTGAGGGTATCGATGATGAAACCGGAGAGCCCCTCATTCAGCGTGATGACGACAAACCAGAAGCTATTCTGAATCGGTTGAGTGTCTATGAGGAACAAACGGAGCCCTTAATCGCTTACTATCGTGAGAAAGGTTTATTGGTTGATATCGATGCTTCCCTAGCTCCAGAGGATGTTCTGTCTGCCTTGATTAAGGCTGTACAGAAGTAAGTTCCTTTACCGAGTCACGTTTGATCAACATGTAGGGAATTTGTATATGGACGCTTTGCAAGGTCTCCTTGTTTATCATTTTAAACAAGGCCTCAGCAGCAAGGCGTCCCTTTTCTTGTGCTGGTTGATCTACTGTAGTCAGGTGAGGAATGATACTGGAAGCCTCATCAATATTGTCAAATCCAGCGATGGATATGTCCTCAGGTATGGATAATCCTGCTTCATGCCAACTGACAATACATCCAATAGCCACAATGTCACTCATAGAAACAACACACGTGGGAAAAGTATCGAAAGCCAAAATTTCCTTGCCTTTCTGTTTTCCGTCTGCCAAGGTGGGTTCACTGACCAGAACAGGCACGTCTTCCAATGGTATTCCTGCTTCAGAAAGAGCTCTCCTGAAGCCCTCCATTCTTCGCTGGGGAAGACTCATTTTTGTTGCCTTCTCTGCAAAAATATCTTGGCCAAGTGAAATGATGCAAAGGTTTCGGTGACCAGAGTCAAGAACAGTCTTCATTAATTCGTAGGAAGCCATCTCATCATTGATATTTACACTGGGCATATCCTCATCGGGAGTGCCATCAAGGGTAACGTAGGGTATCAAGCGAGTTTTCATCACTGAGACGATGTCCATACCAACCTGCATACCCATGGTAATCAAACCATCTACTGCAGCATTGCGTACTGCCTCAGTCACGCTTTCATTCAGTGGGGGAATAAGGGTAAGTGTGTAGCCGTATTTTTTTTCACAGACACCTCCAATCCCAAGGAGTACTTGTTGTGCGTACGGGTTCTGCAGTGAATAGCGGATTTCCTGTGGAAGCAGGAAGCCTATCGATAGATGTCGGCGGAGTGAGAAATTACGGGCCATCGGGTCAGGGATGTATCCAAGCCGTTCAGCTGTCTGTAGAATCTGGGTGCATGCCTTCTCGCTGATCCTCGATGGATCATTGAAAGCGAAGGAGACTGCTGTCTTGGAATACCCACTCTCACGAGCAATATCCTTGATCGTAGGTCGTTTCATTTTCGTCGTTTGCTCTGCCATGGTGCAATCCTCAACTTCGGCCGGTATCCTATCACAATCTTGTATTGAAGGGGAATAGTGCAGGTTGCACAGCCGCAAAACTTAGTATATTGTTATACTAAACCGGTTTTGTAGCACAGTCAACAAACAATATGAGGAAGTAGTATGCCTAGTACAACCTGGAAGCAATCCATCGATAGCAATGTTTCATCCCTATATGTCCAGCCTCTCTATCCCAAGCAAGGTGAATTGGTTACCGTTTCAATTCAAGTGGATGCTGGTAAAACATTTAAACAGGTGAGACTGGTAAGTTTTCAGCTAGGACGTGAGATGCAGATTGTACTGGATAAAGTAGAAGAAGGGTCTCGCACTTTTTATAAAGGCAGCTTCCGTTTGGTTGATAAAGCATCATATTGGTATTTCTTCCTAATTGCGGATGATAGAGCCTACTCCTATAGCAAAGCAGGGGTAAAAGCCTCAGTGCCTCCTCTTTCTGAATGTTTCCATTTAGTCAGTGACCTGGTCCCTGTAGAATGGGTCGGTAGTGGCCTCTGTTACCAGGTATTCCCTGACCGCTTCCGTAAGGGAGATGCAAATGTAGGTGCAATAGATAGACAATACAGCTTTGATGGGGGAAAAGTCTCTGTACATGGTTTTGATGAAATCCCTCTTGAGTTTGAGGAAGGAAGATGCCTCGATTTCTTCAATGGGGACCTCAAGGGCATAGAAGAGGCCATTGACCATTTCAAGAGCTTGGGCATAACAGTGCTCTATCTCAATCCAATTGGGATGAGCAGGACCACTCATCGCTATGACTGCACTGATTTTTTTCCACATAGATGAGAAGCTTGGTGGTGATGCTGCTTTTTTCCCATCTCTGTGAAGCACTGCATAAGGAAGGTATTCGTGTTGTGGTCGATATTTCGATCAACCACACAGGAACCGAGCATCCCTGGTATAAAAAGGCACTTGCTGATCCCTCCAGCAAGGAAGCTTCCTATTATTACATCAATGAGGATGGCTCAGTAGCTTTCTGGCAAGGAGTGGAGACATTGCCACAGCTTAATTACAACAGTCAGGAACTCCGTGACTTGATCTACCGTAGCCCCGATTCCGTTATGCGGTCATTCCTCAGGCAGCCATTTCTTCAGGATGGATGGAGGCTTGATGTTGCAAGCGATGTTGGTAGGAGGGGAGGCGACCAGATGTGTGAAGAAATCTGGAGAGAAGTCCGTCAGGCGGTCAAGAAGGAGAATACTCAAGCCTATCTGGTAGGAGAGGACTGGGTAGATTCCACCTCATTCCTGCAAGGTGATATGTGGGATGCAACCATGAATTATCTAGGAAGCAGCCGTCCAATGAGAAGCTGGATGGGGGGGGAGAAAGACCGTTACATGGCTGATGGTTGGGGGGGGCAGAATCCTGGGACAACGAGAGCCTTCAATGGGATTGAGTTTGCACAAGCGTTGGAAAGCCATCTGCAGTCAATGCCACAACAGATGCTTAGTATGCAGATGAATCTGATCAACAGCCATGATACTCCTCGTCTCTATGCACATCAGGAGATCTTTGATTTCTCTCTCTATGCAGGAATTGTTAAGTTGTTGTATGTGCTTCCCGGTATGCCGAATATCTATTATGGGGAGGAAATTGCGCTTCCTGGCCCGTACGGCTCAGTTGAATCCGCTCGCTATCCAATGCAGTGGGACCAAGAGCGGTGGAACAAGGATTTCTTCTCACTCTATACACGGCTTGGACAGTTCCGCTCAGCTCATGCTGATACCCTTGCCATGGTGCTTGGAAGCTACTCTATAGCGATGAATATTCTCTTTGCTTTGTTAGATATATGAGAGATGAGGCAATTTTCTGTATCTTGGGAAAGCATGGTCAACCAACGAAAATCACGCTTGACAACTCCTTGTTGCAAATAACACACTTCGAAGGTTGTGATGCTGAGAGAGCAACAATTCATGATGATTGTATTGAGGTTGCTCTGAAGGAAAAAGATTCGTTACTTTTGGTAGGTAAGCGGTAAGCTGTCTATAGACAGTATGCAACAAATAGGCGAATATTTGTTGCATACTGCTTGCAATATTTCTGGTATCTGTGCACAATATGTTGCCAAAACCCTCTAAGGAGTTGCGTTATGGCCTACCTCTATGAAGAACCCTCCCGCACATTCAGTGAATACCTGCTCATACCTGGGTATTCAAGTACCAATTGCATACCAGCTAATGTGTCATTAAAGACACCATTGGTTAAATTCAAGAAGGGGGGGAAGAACCCTCCATATCCCTCAATATTCCATGAGTAGTGCCATCATGCAATCAGTGAGTGGGGAGCAATGGCCAAGGCTCTCTCAAGGGAAGGGGGGAATCAGTTTCATATATGGATCACAGCCGATAGACGCACAGTGCACAATGGTTTCCCGTGTAAAGACATTCAAGGCAGGCTTTGTTCCCAGCGACTCCAATCTCCGATCAGAAGATACACTTTCCGATTTATTAGCCCTCAAAGAGAAAAAAAGGGCATTCTACCATTGCAGTGACAGAGGATGGTAGCAGCTCAGGAAAACTACTTGGCGTAGTCTCCTCACGCGATTGGAGGCCTAGCAGAACCTCACTTGATACCCCAATCCACCAAATCATGACTCCGTTTGCAAATCTGGTCTATGCCCGTGAAGGCATAACACTCAGCGAGGCAAATGACATAATCTGGGAACATAAACTCAATAGCCTTCCCATAGTTGATGAGAAGAACCGACTCAAGTATTTTGTATTTAGGAAAGATTATGATTGCCATAAGGATAATCCTGATGAATTGCTCGATGAGAAAAAGCGTTATCGTGTAGGGGCAGGCATCAATACCCGTGACTACAAAGATCGAGTTCCAGCCTTGGTCTCTTGTGGTGCGGATGTACTGTGTATCGACTCATCAGAGGGGTACAGTGAATGGCAGCACATAACCCTTTCCTGGATCAAGGAACAGTATGGGGAAAAAAAAGTAAAGGTTGGTGCTGGGAATGTAGTAGATAGGGAAGGATTCCTGTTTCTAGCTGAAAGCGGTGCTGATTTTGTGAAAGTCGGTATTGGAGGAGGATCAATCTGTATTACCCGTGAAACAAAAGGGATAGGGAGAGGACAAGCCACGGCCTTGCTTGAGGTTGCCAAAGCACGGGATGAATACTTCGAGAAACATGGTATCTATATTCCCATTTGTTCTGATGGAGGAATTGTACTTGACTACCATATGACCCTTGCATTGGCGATGGGCGCTGATTTCTTGATGCTGGGACGTTATTTTGCACGGTTCGACGAGTCTCCAACAGAGAAAGTGAATGTTAAAGGGTCTTATATGAAGGAGTATTGGGGAGAAGGTTCTTCCCGCGCTCGAAACTGGCAGCGTTATGACCTTGGAGGGGATGGAAAGCTGAGCTTTGTGGAAGGAGTTGATTCCTACGTGCCTTATGCAGGACCCTTGAAAGACAACCTTCAATTAAGTTTAAGCAAGATAAAATCAACCATGTGCAACTGTGGTGCACTCAGTATCTCACAACTACAGGAGAAAGCCAGACTGACGGTGGTTAGTTCCACTTCCATCGTAGAAGGTGGAGCCCATGATGTACTACTCAAAGATTCCCAGGACTCACTAAAAAAAATAGGTCTTTTATCATACTTCTTACATGAAATATGCTATGATAAGATACTTTTAGTTAACATAGGTGTGCGAAGTATGAAAGAGGTTGGGCAAAGCGGCCCAGTAAAAGAGCGAATGCTTTCGATCAACAACCTTCCTGGTGGAGTGGGGGGGGTCTATGAACTCGGCGATGAGATATGTGCTACCTATCTGAGCCGAGGACTGGCAAAACTCCTCGCTTATACTCCTAAGGAATTCCACAGCTACGATGAACTCGATTTATTGGACTCAGTGCATGAAAAAGAGCGAAAACACATCAAAGCTGTTTTTTTTCAGAAACTGAAGACTAGTCATAAGGAATTGGATGTCTCTTTTCGATTGCAACGTCGAGAAGATTGCTTCATCAGGCTATTGGGACGGTACAGCCGTCACCATGGCCAGTTTCCGGTGTACTACCTTGTTGCCAGTGATATTTCTGAAGCACACCAGAACGCCCTTGCACTGGAAAGACAGAATACCAGACTACAATTTGCATTTTCCCACTCTACTTTGGAAATGTGGGAGTATCATCTGGATGCAGATCGGTTGGTGCCATTGTCCAGAACAGTTCTTGGAGGACACGCTCCCTTGGAAATTCAGGATCCTGCTGCCTTCTTGCTAGATGAGGAGTACATCCATCCTGATTTCTCAATAACCTTACGCAATGATTTTGCAAGGATCAATGCAGGAGATGAACCTGATTCAATCCTTTCTGTACGCACAGTAACTGGTTCTTACCGATGGTTAAGATTGAGTTATGCTTTTCTTACTGATGGATCACAAGAACATGGTAGGGCAATCGGGATATTCCAGGATGTCCATGATGAGATTGCAATGCGCTTGCAAGCATTGGGTCAGGATAAGGCATTTTTCGGTGGATTCAATCTAGAGACCGGAGAACCAGTGCTTGCGGACAACCGTGTTTGGAAGATGATGCAGGCTGCCATGATTTCTATGCCATGTATGATTCTGCCTTGAAAGAAGCGATTCAGAGCCAATATCGCCATGCCTTCCACGAGATTGATACTAGTGAGAAACTCAAACGGTTTGTCGAAGAAGGAAAGAAGGAACTGACCATAGAGGCGAAAATGATGCATCCATTCCATAGGGAGGATGGATATCGTTGGGTTAGATTCCATTTCAGTATTTCTATGGCCAACAATACTAAGATTGGGTATATCGCCATCAAGGACATCGAGGCAAGCAAGATTCAGGAACAGGCCCTGGAAAAAACGAGCACATAGCGACAGCCTTACCGGTGTATACAACCGATTTTCCCTCGAGGAACTTGTTACGAGATATCTTAGGGAGGGAGGGAGCAGTGCTTTTTTCCTAATAGATATAGATCGATTCAAGTTAATAAATGATACGTATGGGCATGATCTTGGAGACCGTGTTCTTAAGCGAATTACTTTCCTCATGAGAAAGATTTTCCCACCGGGGACAATAATCGGCCGGCTAGGTGGGGATGAATTCGTTGCATTCATCCCTCAAGATATCGAGGTATTGAGAAGTGCCGGGGATGCCTTATGTCGCCTCATTGCAGAAGATAGGACCCTTGGCATTCTCTTTACCTGTTCCCTTGGCTACTGCATAAGTCCAGAGGATGGAGCAACCTTCAACGAACTCTACCAGCATGCGGATCTTGCACTCTACCACTCAAAGAACCATGGACGAAACCAGTGCACGCACTATGTATCAGAGATGGGTATGAACAAGACTCTTTGTTGGACGAATCATGAGTGGATGTTGGACAATCTCCCTGATACGGTATATCTGAGTGATATGCATAGCTATGATCTGCTCTTTTTAAACAAGGCAGGTAGAGAAATTTATTCTCCTGGGGAAAGCTACATAGGTAAAAAATGTTATGAGGTAATTTTCCATCGCGATCAAGTCTGTGAACATTGTCGATTACACTCTCTCAGTTATGATACATACAGTTTTTTTTGGCAACATGCTGATGAGTCAGGAGATGTTTGGCTATGCAAGGAAAAGCTGATTCTCTTCAATGAAAAGCCTGCAAAACTTGCTATCCTGGTAGACCTACTCAAACAAGCAAAGCAGATTGCAGAGAAAACACTTTCCCAAACAACAAAACTACATCTTTCCCGATCAGCTTATTTTTTCGGAATTGCAGAGTGGGAACTCCTCATGGGACTATGATGTTGAACATGATATATTAACAATCTTTCTGTTCGAAGATGGTCGCCCAATTCTTGAACAGGTTCATGGGTATCTTAATCGAAATACAGTGATAGAAACACTGCACAATGAGGATCGTTTCACATTTCGTGAAGCACTACGAAAACGTATAGCGGTACCGGATGGAAAACCAATACAAGTTCGTCTGAAGACCTCTAGTGGTCCGTTTGTACCGGTATTGTTCTCCTGGCATTACATGCAACATCACATTGGGGGGGAAAGTAGTCCGCTTCTCTCCTTCAGGTTTCGTTTCAGAAGACAGTCCTCTTGCTGAAATTTTGCAGAATTTTACGGTAGCACTGCTTCATATTGCATTGGAAAATGAGAACGCTACATTACTCTTGGCTAATCGTAAATTCCATGAAATATTTCAATCCGATGATGCAATTCTAGAAAAAGACCCCCCCTTGGTTGGCTTTTGCCCTCAGAGCGAACATGCATGGTATCACGCATTAGAAATATGCAGGATCATCACCTAAGAAGTGAGACTTTCATGGTTGTCGGAAGTGGTAATCAATATTTTTTTTCGGTTACATGCCAGCTAGGGACCTGTTTTGGTTACGTACAGATGATCACGCTCAGTCTACAGGATGTGAGCAGTGAACAGAAACTACGAGAACTGAACAAACGCATGTTGCCATATATTGAGCAGAGCAGGGAAGGCATTGCAGTATTCTCATTGGAGTCATACTCCTTGGAGCTACAATATGCCAACGAGACCTTGGCAGCAATGCTGGGATTTGAACGTGAGGAACTGATAGCACGACTTAAAAGCAACGCGATACAACTATTTTACCCAGAGGACAGAACTCTTTTACTCCGGCAGGTTGAGCGACAAAGCATGACAAGCATAGCATCTGCACCTTTCAACCTTCGTCTTGTTACCAAGGATGGTGAAATACTTTGGTGCAGGATTACATTCCGGCAGATAGGAATCCAAGGGAGGGGAGAACCCTTCAGTCTCCTGATAGAGGACCTCTCTGAATCGATGCATGATGAAGTGGTACTGCAGCAAGTACAGGAACAGCTCTCATTCGCCTTGAACCATAATCTGGTAACTGGTCTATACACACGGCAACGATTCTATGAGGCATGCCGTGAATTGCTCGATACACATATCAACACTTCCTTTGTCATGGTGTATTGGAATATTGAGCGGTTCTCAGTTCTGAACGAGTTGCTTGGTTTTGATCGTGGGAATCAGGTTCTCCAGGTTGTTGCACGTTCCTTGCGTGATTTCATCAAGGATTCTGGTGTGTATGGGCATATTGGTGCAGACCACTTTGCCGCTTGCATACCACTAGGGATGAGTAGTGCCATAAAGCTTAAGGAAGCCATAGATATTGAATATCTCAGTGAAGAATTTGGATTCCATCTCTCAATGGTCTTTGGTCTGTATGAAATAGAAGATCCCAGTCAAGGTATTCCTTCCCTTTTGGATAAGGCGCATAGCGCTTCCAAGATTTCACGATATCACAACAGGCAAGGGTATGCGTTCTACGAGCCATCAATCCGTAGTGACTCGTTCAATGAGCAGGATGTGCTTAATGAAATGCAACAGGCATTGGACAGTGGACAGTTCACTTTCTTTCTGCAACCAATCTATGACCTCCAGGGAATGCATATCAGCTCAGCAGAAGCACTATCAAGATGGGTGCATCCTACTCGGGGAGTAATTCCTCCAAATCAATTCATTCCTGTTTTTGAGAAATATGGTTTCATTACCGCCTTGGACCTTTCAATTTTATCTAAGGTGTGTGCATTCATCGCCGAACACAAGATTGATTTCCCAATTTCCATCAACCTCAGCAGGATAGATGTGAACAATAGAAGGATAGTTGAGCTTATCCTAGAGACCACTGGAAAATTTGCTATTGACCACTCATATATACAGTTTGAGATTACCGAAAGTGCCTACATCGATAATCCACTCCAAATGTCGGAGTTGGTCAGTGAATTACAAACCCATGGATTCAGGATATTGATGGATGACTTTGGAAGTGGTTACTCTTCTTTGCATATGCTTTCCACTCTACCGATGGATATCATCAAGATCGACCGTTCATTCATATATGAGATTGGGGAGAACAACCGTTCCAAGGATGTGCTTTCCTCTATCATACAGATGGGAAAACAACTGGGGATGCCTATGGTGATTGAAGGAGTGGAGAGTGAGGAACATCATGTATTCCTGAGCGAAGCAGGAGCTCTCTATGGCCAGGGATTCTATTATCAGCGTCCCATGGAGAGCAAAGCTTTCCTTAACTTGCTCATACATGGTTGACAGTTTTCCTCTCTTTATGATACGTTCTGTTTCATCGGCCGGATAGCTCAGCGGGAGAGCGGTTGCCTTACACGCAACTGGTCGGGGGTTCAAATCCCTCTCCGGTCAAAGACGCACTCTACACAGAGTGCGTTTTTTTGCTTTGATAGGGGTACTATTGCCGCTCAAAATGGTTGTGAGTATAGTAGTATCAGACAATGAGGGTATGGTATGGATCTGACGTTGTTGATCTGGTATTTTTTTTCTGTTATTCTATTCTTGGTTATATAGTTGAGGTTCTGTATTGTTCCATAAGACAGGGCACTCTCGTAAACCGTGGATTTCTTCATGGACCCTATCTTCCCATCTATGGATTTGGAGCGGTGTTGGTCATTTTCGTCTTTGCAAGATTATCCAACAATCCACTTATCCTTTTTTTTCATCGCTGTCATTGGTACCAGCATCCTGGAGTATGCAACAGGGTATCTTTCTGAGACACTGTTTTCCATCAGATTATGGGATTACTCCTCTACACGCTTCAACCTCAAGGGAAGGGTCTGCCTCCTCAATTCAACACTCTTTGGATTGCTCTCACTGTTTGTCACCTATGGCGTTCATCCCCATCTCTCAGCGGTTTTTGATCAATTCACTCCAGCTTTCATGGAGCATGGGGCAAAAATCATCATCGTATTGCTTAGTGTTGATACCACCAGCTCGGTACTGCGAATGAGCGCCTTCCAGAAGCAACTTGCAGAGTTCAAGGAGAAGAAAAGGGAGATTGAAAGTCGCTTAAAGGTACTTCGCGAATTCAGAGAGAACAAGATACTTGAAGGTTTGCGTGTAAAGTTGGATACTGAATTGGATGAATTGAAGATGCGTCTCAGTATTTCTGCCAAACGAATCTTGCATGCATTTCCCTCACTGACAAGCAACAACGAGGAAAAGCGGTTGTTGCTGGAAACATTGAGAAAGACCATACGGGAGACTGCTTTGCACAAGAAGTTGCATAACAACAAGCATAGGAGCGACAAGAAAGATGATTGACTTACGGGAGCACTATCAGGAAATATTGGATAGCTTGGGCGAAGCTGCGAAGATTGCCGGGAGAGAACCAAATGACATTACGCTGATGGCAGTAAGCAAGACTCGCTCTTATCAAGAGATGTTGGAATTATTCAGTTGTGGGCAGCTCCTTTTTGGGGAAAACCGTGTGCAAGAGGTACAAGAAAAAGTTCCACAAACAAGACCGGACGGAATGCAACTACACTTAATAGGACACCTACAGTCGAATAAAGCAAAAAAAGGCGGTAGAGCTTTTTGATGGAATTGATAGCGTCGATTCCTTGAAAGTTGCCAATAAACTTGATGGGTATCTTTCCCGTCCCTTTCCCATCCTGCTCGAACTTAAGACAGCCGAAGAAGACTCCAAGAGCGGGTTCTCTTGTGAGGATGAACTCTTCAGAGCTCTTGATGCCATCATGAAAAGTACCTATTTGCAAGTACGCGGACTGATGACCATTGGGCCACTGAATGGAGATGAGAAGATGGTGAGAGAAGCGTTCTCACGACTGAGAAATGCTTTTAATGCAGTGCAGACACGATTTGCCCCTCCACATTTTGATACACTGAGCATGGGAATGAGCGGTGACTACCGTCTTGCAATCGAGGAAGGTTCCAACCTGGTAAGGATTGGTACAAAGCTGTTTGGAAAACGGGGGTAAGCATGCGCCGAGTCATTGCAATCCTGCTGCTGCTTCTCTTGATCTTCCCATTGCAGCTTTCAGCTGACCAGCTCAAGGGTTACGAACCCTATGAGAAAGAAGAATTCCCCCTTTGGAGCTACAAGATCCGCAGAGCGGAAACACTTTTCTTTGGTTCAATGGTAATTACACTCCCCGTGGCAGCCTTGCTCTATCGTGTTGCAGTGCAATCGGATTTCATAACTACACCATCCAGTGAGTTGCAAGGCTTCCTGCTGCAAGGATCCATTGCAGCAGGCCTGTCTCTAGGTATCTCTCTTGCTGATTACATCATAGGTGAAGTGGGGAATGCAGATGGGCGTTAAGGAAGGCAGGGTTGACTTGGTTGTCGATTCCTTGGAAAAACCTATCAGGCTGGATGTCTATGTTGCAAGCAATACCGATCTTATCTCTCGCTCTACCTTGGGTGAAGCAGAGACTGTGATTCAACTCAATGGAAAGACAAGCAAGAAAAGCAAGCTTGTCAGGGAAGGTGATCATATAACCATACTCTTCAGTGAAATGTTTTTTTACAGGGATTGAAGGGGAAGATATCCCGCTCAAGGTATTGTATGAGGATGATGATCTTCTTGCCATCAACAAGGAACAAGATGGTGGTACACCCAGCAAATGGGAATATGGAACACACTTTGGTCAATGCATTGGTCCATCGCTATGGTAAACAGTTCTGCGAGGAACTGCAGGATGACACAGAAGATGAACAAGAGGTAGATCTCTCCAGCCCTGCCGTACGTCCTGGCATTGTGCATCGCCTGGATAAGGATACCAGTGGGGTATTGGTGGTTGCGAGAAATCGCATAAGTCATAGACATCTCTCTTCGCAGTTCAAGGACCGAACGACAAGGAAAATCTACATTGCCCTGGTAAAAGGGGTATTCAAGAATAAGCATGGTGTTATAGAGAAACATCTGAAACGTGACCCCAAGGACAGAAAGAAATTCACCACGTGTGAAAATACAGAAGGGCGTTATGCGAAAACTGAGTATCAGGTTCTGAGACAGTATCCCGGTTTTGCTCTCTTGAGAATTACCCTGCATACGGGGAGGACCCATCAGATCAGGGTGCATTTAAGCAAGGAAGGTCATCCCATTATTGGTGACCCTATCTATGGGAAGGAAGATGGACAGACTTTGATGTTGCACGCTTTGCTTCTTGAACTGGACAGTCCAACTACCGGTAAGAGAATCCGATTAATAGCCGAAATGCCAGAGCGATTTCGTGCCTACCTGCGCGCTACTCGTCTTCCCTCCAATTCTGGCGCTCGGTCTCAATCTTACCCAATTGTAAGAGATCGTGATTGAACATTCTCTCTATTCTCAACTTGCTTGCAGTCCCATGCCCAGGAAAGAGCAGGATGTTCTCATCGAGTGTCATCAGCTTCTGATTGATGGAAGATATAAGCAAGGCTTGCTCCCTATAGCCGGGTGTTGACCCAATTCTGCCACAAAGCAGTGTATCTCCGGTAAACAATGCATGATCTATTCTGTACACCATGCTGTCCAAGCTGTGACCTGGGATATGTATGACCTCGATCTCCAATCCACAGAGATTGAGGACCTCTGCATCCTCAATTGGATGATAGAGAAACTCATAGCTGCTGAACGCTGAAGCGTGGACTTCTACATCGTAAATCTTTTTTTTCAGTGTGCCAAGCCCTTCTGTATGGGAAGGATGGCGGTGGGTGAGTAGTACATGTTTCAATTTGTACCGATTTGCCTCTATCAAATTGATCAACTCGGTATCTACATGTCCTGGATCGATTAAGAGAGCCTCACTTCCTTTTTTTTACTGGCGACAAGATAGGTATTGCAGAATCCTACTACTGAGAAATGTTGGTAGATGTTCAAAAGCGTGCCTCCTCCCAATTGGAGTAGCGGAAGGAGACACGTCTCCTGTCAGTATAGACAAAGTCGGCTTTCTTCAAGTTGCAGTCCTCAAAATCAGTATCCCTGAGGAAACTTGAATTGAAGGTCGAAAAGTAGAGGTCACAGTCGCCAAATGAACAACGCAATGTGTCGATTCCGCTGAAATTGGTATGCATGATCATACTGCCTGAGAAATCACAGTCAATCATCTTGCTACCAGAAAACACGCTGTAGCGGGAAATGATGCCATTGAATTTACATTTTTTTCAAAGAGACAGAAGTCGAAGAAACTATTCAGCAAGGTGACTTGTGAAAAATCTACATTTCTAAAAGTGCACCATGCCATATTAGAGGCAGAAATAGTTTTCTTGCCCAAGGTAAGATTGTCAAACTCGCTTCCTGTAAGTGAATAGTCAACAATATCATCGCTGCCGGTTAGCCGGTCAACACAATCCTGATAGAGTTGTTCTCTATTCTCACTATGGCGAAAACAATAGTCCCCGTGATTGCATACATAGGTATGGCAGAGTGGGTGAGAGCACGTTTTAAAAAAACTGAACATAGCATTACAGTATCAAATACCTTCTGGTTGTCAAGAGCCCCGTTTGCAGATACAGTACTTCCTGGGAGCAATAAAGAGATGCAAACAGGGCTGATAACCAGAGGGATCAACAATATTTACACGGTGGAGTCTCAAGGGAACTCCTATCTTTGCCGTATTAAGGGAAAACAGTTGTTCCAAGTTACCGATGAGTACAATCCACTTGCCGTAGGGGACCAGGTATCCTTTGTCCTTACCAACGAGGGAGAGGGATTGATCACCGAAAGACTCGAGAGGCGTAACTGCTTCCAGCGCTGGAATGCTAAGAAAGGGTGTAACCAAACCGTAGTAGCAAACATGGATCTGGTGGTTTGTGTCAGCAGTGTGGAAAGTCCTCCTTTCAGACCCCGGTTCATTGACCGGGTGATAGCATGCTCCAGAAAAGCTCCTGTGATGATTGTCCTGAACAAGAGCGATATCCTTCTCACGGAAGAGGAACATGAACGCTTCACCCTCTATGGGAAACTGGGGTATCAGACCATGGCAGTCAGTGCTGCAAATGGGGAGAATCTCGAACAATTGCATGAGATTCTTAGGGGAAAGACGGTGGCCTTTGTTGGGCAGAGTGGTGTGGGAAAATCCACTTTGATCAATCGATTATTGGGAGCTGAACAGAAGACTGGTGAGATTTCCCATAAATATAATCGTGGTCGTCATACCACCAACCATGCCCTTCTATTGCATGGCCCCGATTTCACGATTGCAGATACACCTGGAGTGAGGGAGTTTCTTGTTCCCCACACCGACCCACATGAGTTGAGTGATGCATTCCCAGAATTTGAGGAATTTGCACACGATTGCACGTATGAAGGATGCCTGCATCAGGGTGAACCTGGTTGCAAGGTTATGGAGGCAGTGGAACAGGATCTCATTCACCATGATCGATATGAGAGTTACCTAAGGATGCTTGCCTCTCTTGATGAAAAGAAACCTGAATGGATGGGAAAGAACGATCGTTCAAAATCCTGGGTGAAACGAATGGAGAGAGATGAATCACAAGAGTATTGAAGAACTGGGGTTCTTCCAAGTTTTACAACAGATAAAAAAAAGCATGAGTCATGCGCCAGAAGGCGTAAAAGTTCTTGAAACGCTTCCTTTTTTTAGATACACAGGATGAACTTGCAATACGGCAGAACCAAATTGCTGCTGCAATGAAGTTGCTCTCAGGAGCCGATAGACTCATCCTTCACTCCTTTCCTGAGATACAGGAAACACTTTCCTGTCTTGATGATCCAACCCGCGGAGCCGAGGGTTATGAACTGCTCGATGTAGCACGGTATATCCGTAGTGCTGAGCATCTTTACAGCCATGTGGAGACTATGCAGGATCCTGATGGATACTTTTCGGTATTAAGCCCGCTCCTGGGAGAAGGGCTGCCACATGAACTGGTTACCTTCTCTGACGAGGTTGAAAGAACGCTTGATGATAGTGGACAGGTACGTTCTACTCACCCAAGAATTAGTGCATTGTTCCGTCAAGTGGAGTCAGCAAAAAAATGAGCGATCACGCTTCTGTGCCCAGTTCATCAGGAGCAATCCAACGGCTGTGCAGACTGACCAGGAGGCAATGCGTGATGGAAGGCTGGTCATTCCCGTAAGAAGTGACCGAAGAAGTCAGGTACAAGGATTTGTATCCAGTAGTTCCAGTTCTGGAAATACAGTATTCATGGAGCCCTATACCCTTGTTGAGATGAACAACTCGGTAATGATGGCACAAAACCAGATTCTCGTTGAGATTGCCAAGATTCTTGGGGAACTCAACAGTAGTGCAAGAGTGCTCAGAGCACAACTGAAGGCTTTGTCTTCACGCATTGGAGGACTCGATGCCATGTTCTCCATCGCCCTATGGGCTCTGGAAACACACAGTACTGCAACTGACTTACAGACAAACCAATGTAACCTTGAACAGGCTAGGCACCCTTTGCTTGGCAGAAAAGCGGTCCCGATCTCCATTACATTGGAAGAAGGGTAATGGCTGTAGTAATCAGTGGCCCGAACGCAGGGGGAAAGACCGTTACGATCAAGACCGTTGGATTGTTTGCATTGCTTAATCAGTATTGTGGATTTATTCCAGCAAAAGAGGGGAGTAGCTCCCCTTGTTTGACAATCTGTTTACCGATATAGGTGACGAACAGTCAATAGAGGAAGAGCTTTCCACCTTCAGCGGCCATATGAAACAGATTGGTTACATTCTCAGAAACATGAGTGAGCGAAGTTTGGTAATCCTCGATGAACTTGGTAGTGGCACCGATCCAGTGGAAGGCTCTGCAATTGCCCGCTCAGTACTTGAATACTGCTTGGAAAAGGCGAAACTGACATTGGTGACAAGTCACCACGGTGTACTCAAGCAGTTTGCTTATGCGAAGAAGGAAGTCATTAATGCCTCAATGGAGTTCAATGAACACTCTCACACGCCAACCTTCCGCGTCATTCAAGGGTTGCCTGGAGAGAGCCATGCAATCGATACCGCTCGCTATATGAAACTACCTGAAGAAGTGATTTCCAGAGCAGAGCAATACCTTGGCAGTGAAGCTGTCCAGATTGCTTCTATCATCAAGGACCTTGAGGAAAAACGCAAGGAACTGGAAAAACAGGAAGATAAAACCAAAAAACGGTATTACACACTGCAACAGGAAGTAAAACAATTACAGCTTAAAGAACTACGTGTAAGGCAGCGAGAGGCACAGCTTAAAGAGGAACAAACCACTGAACTTGCCCGATTCATGAGTGCCAAGCGAAAAGAGCTGGAAAATCTTGTAAAGACAATGCGAGAAGGTGAACTGGATAAAGCAAAGCGCAAACAGGTAAAAGAGTATGTGCAGAGCCTGGAAGGCAGGGTTCAGGAGGAACAGGCACTACTGGAGCAAAGTGAAGAAGAACTTTCAGCGTTGGAATTACAGGATCCAAGGGAGTTCAGCGAAGGAATGGAAGTGCTTTGTGGTACTGCAAAGCGATTGGGAAAAATTCTGAAAAAACAAGGAAGAAACAAATATCTTGTCGCCATTGGATCGATGCGTATGACCCTCGATGGAAAGCAACTACAAGTACCAAAAGAGCAACAAAAGACAGTATTGGTTTCGTACCACAGCAGTACTCCACGGCCTAAACTTGTCCTCGATTTACGTGGCTACACACTAGAGGAAACACTAACCTCCCTTGAAGAACAGATTGAAAGCTGTCTTGTCCATGGTGTTTCTTCATTTTCTGTCATCCATGGCTATGGGGATGGGATTCTCTCCAAGGGGATTTCCTCGTATCTGGAACAGAATCGTTCGATACAAGGATTCCGATTTGCAACACCAGAAGATGGAGGTATGGGAAAAAAAACATACGTTCAACTTTAGTCTTTTTTGGTTAGGCCCTCTTTACAGAGGGCTTTTTACTATGTATACTAATTTAGTAAATTACTAAAGGATTCAGTATGAACAAGAAACTTCTTAGAGCCCTCTATGAGCAGCAAAAAAACCACCAATGGGAGTATTTCGATTGGTCGATAGCAGTACAGCACAGGAGTACCTAGGGATGAGCAGCAATATCCAACTGACCAAGAACTCACTCTTTTTCCGTCTCTCTGTTGGAGCACTGGCAAACTATCCAGAATTACAGGCTAGCTACAACAAGAAAGGCCCCTCCATTTTGGAGTTCTCAGTTTTGGAAGAGTTGGATTATCAAGCGGATATTTCGGATTATCGTGCAGAACTGGATACCCTGCTTTCCATGATGAAACAAACCTATACACAAGCAAAGGAGATACAAGTATGAACATACCTACAAATTTGAAGCATAAACCTGTAATCATAGTACCTAACTACGAACAAGTTGATGGAAAACAAGCAAATGAAAGTGACGCAAAAGGGCTATCCATTGGATTGGCTCAGTGGAATGACCGTGGCACTGTGGAGGCCTCTGCAAAAGTCTGGCGCTATACTGGGGAGAAATGGTCAAGGCAGAGTGAAGAGCTTCCTCTCACCCGTGCTCTGGATTTAGCAATCTTGGTGTGTCGAACCAATCTTTATTTCCAGGATGCTTATCGATTCCCCAAGTTTTACGATCCAGAACAAACTAATATTGACCGTATTGGGCTACAGGGTGACGCAATGAGCGTAGAGGTTTGCACAGACAACCCGATGATAGACACCGATATCCGTTTGCTGAATGACGCCCTATCCCAGGAGGGTGAACGATTAGGAGAACGATTTCGAGTGCTAGCAGATATGTTGAAGCAGATGGGTTACTGAGACAGCTTGCACGCTGATTGACTGGGTGATACCATGAATATGTGAGGGAGGCTCTATGTCAGACTATATGAACGGAACAGGTATTCAGTACCATTTGCATATTAAAGAGGGCGACGTTGGCAGGTATGTTATTCTTCCTGGGGACCCGAAGCGAGTACCGCTTATTGCAAAATATCTTGATGATGCTGTGCTGGTAGCCGATAGTAGGGAATATGTCACCTATACAGGATTTCTGGACGGAGAGAAAGTCTCAGTCACATCCACAGGTATTGGAGGACCTTCTGCATCCATTGCGATGGAAGAGCTCTTTAAAAGTGGAAGTGACACATTCATCAGGATGGGCACCTGCGGCGGCATTGCCTTGGATGTAATGGGCGGTGATGTGGTAATAGCCACCGCTGCAGTTAGGATGGAAGGCACAAGCAGGGAATATGCACCTATTGAATTTCCTGCTGTAGCTAACTTTGAAGTCGTCGCTGCATTGAAAGAGGCGGCTGATCAACTCGGAAAAAAAACAAGTCACCTAGGTGTTGTACAGTGCAAGGATTCCTTCTATGGACAGCACGATCCTTCTGTAATGCCGGTCAGCTATGACCTGATAAACAAATGGGAGGCTTGGAAGCGACTTGGCGTCTTGGCCAGCGAGATGGAGAGTGCTGCACTCTTTGTGGTTGCTGCACACTTGGGTGTACGGTGTGGCAGTGATTTCTTCGTGGTTGGCAATCAGGAGCGAGAGCTTCTTGGTATGGAAAACCCAAAACTCCATGATACAGAAGATGCCATACGTGTTACGATCCAAGGGGTTCGTAATTTGATCAAAAAAGACAAGGCGAAGGCGAACAAAGGCTAGCGTTATTCTTTACCCGCAATATGGTTTCCAGACTGAAAGGCAGGGCATTGCTCCCTGCCTTTCCTAGTTCACAGAAACAGTGACTTGCATGGTAGAGCTCGTAGGTTCCAGAGAAAGGGTAGTGCTTTCCCACTGATCCCAACGTACCAAAGAGTGAAAGAAGATGGTAGAATCCACAGATAGGAGCTCATTTTTTTTGATTTAGGAAAAGAGAGCAGCAGGTCAATTGAGTGGGGAAGCAGTAGATAATCGAGTATACACCCTCCCTCATTGGTTACCTGCATATAATACCGTGCAAGCAAACGATAGGCATCCTGTGCATTGCTGTAGAGCCTGTCACTACTATGTTTTTTTGAATTCTCCCGTACATCGTTATCCTCCTTGTGATTCAAAAGGAGGAATTCTTTGGGATATGCTTCAATACAGTGATTTACCTTTGGATATCATCAGCTTTTCTTGCTCAGATAGCAACTCGGCGAGGTTGTCGTCTTCTTTTGCAGTTACCAAAACCTTGATGGAAAAAACCTCCAAACCGATTCTCTCGTATGCTTCCTGAAGCCCTGCATGTTCAAATGTTCCAAAATCCAAGCGAAATCGGATGGATTGAATGTCATTTGCCAGATTTTCACTGGCAATGAGATGCATGGTTCCATCGTGAAGATTCTCGATACAGAGGATTCCCCGTTTTATTTCGTTGGTGTAGAGATGGGAGTGTCGTGTGTGCATGTCCATGGCGACATCCTAGCAAAATATCGGGTAAGGGTATAGAATTCCGATGATTTCTTTTGGCTACGAGAAAACAAACATAGCCGAATGGACAAAAATTGATAAATAGGTTGAAATTTTATGTTCATTGCACGATAATTCCCTAAAGTTTGGCATTTTTTTTGCGTATCTATGCAGAAACTAAACATTTCGCGACCTATTGGAACTCTAGGACAAGGTAGGAATTCAGATGGCTCAACAGATTCAAGATTTGGTTGCTTCCATCCGCAAGGATGGGATCGAGGCTGCCCAGAAAGAGGCTGATCAGATTATTACTGATGCAAAGGCTGAGGCTGCAGCGTTAGTGGAGAAAGCCCGTAGAGAGGCTTCTCGGGAAATCGAGAAGGCTCATAAAGAGATTCAGACGCGGGACCAGAGCGCAATCAGTAGTCTTCAGCAGGCAAGCAGGGATGTACTGCTCTCTCTGAAGAAAGCTATTCAGGCTGAATTGGACAGGATTCTTGCAACTGATATTGAGAAAGCCTATTCCAGCAAGGAACTTGTTAATGTCATTATCAAGGTAGTTTCCTCTCTTTCAGATATCGGGGAAAAGGAGCTACAGCTGAGCAAGAGCGATTTCGATCAGCTTGCAACATCGCTGAAAAAAATGAACTTGGTGAGGAAATCAAGAAAGGTCTTGAGATCAAGGCAGTTCCCTCAGCAAGGTCTGGTTTCAGGGTAAGCGAGAAGGATGGATCGGCGTTCTATGATTTCAGTGCAGAGGAGACCGCGGAGCTGCTTAAGCCGTTCTTATCTCCTTCCATCCAGAATATCGTTTTCAAAGCGGAACAATAAGGAGTTGTCGTGGCTTCCTACTATTATCTAGTAGCAACGTTACCTTCCTTACGGTATGACGGAATGCTTCCCTTCACAACTGATACCTTCCTGTCTTTATGCAAAGATCAGGTAAGCACTGCACATTACCTGCTTTTGGAACAGGCGGTCTTAGGTGTTGCTTCCTCACATCATTTTCTTTCAAAATATCAACATTTTGCAAGCATGGTGAAGAAAGAACTGACCGAGGCAAGAAGCAAAAAGCTCTCTCTTTCAGACCCTTCCTACCGTAATGATGAAGATAAAGAAGCAAAAAATCAGCGAAACCGTACGTCAGGCTCTCTCTAATGATGACGTATTACAAGCGGAAATGATGCTGATTAGACTACATTGGAACTATCTGGATGACCTAAGTGCTCTTCATACGTTTGATATTGAAGGGCTACTTTCGTATGCATTGAAACTGAAAATGTTACAAAGAAAAAAAAGTCTTTTTACCCGAGAGGAAGGAAACGCTGAGTTCAAGCGTCTCTTTTCCAATATTCAGACTGAGATTGAGAACAATTAGTGGAGTTGGATATGGCAAATACAAGTGGGCGTGTCGTAGGCGTCAACGGGAATATGGTAACGGTCGAGTTCGACAGTGCTATTGCAAAGAATGAAGTCGGATATATCCATGTTGGCGATGATCGCCTCAAGGGTGAGGTAATCCGTATCAATGGAAACACAGCCTCCTTACAGGTCTTCGAAATGACCGGAGGAATCCGCGTTGGTGATACTGTTGAGTTCTCAGGCGAAATGCTAAGCGTTGCCTTGGGACCTGGGCTCTTGCAACAGATTTATGATGGTTTGCAAAACCCGCTTCCTGAACTAGCAAAGCAGTGTGGATTCTTCCTCCAACGTGGTGTATATCTTGATGCAATCCCCAACAAGGATTGGGAATTCACTCCATTGGCCAAGGTAGGGGACCAGCTTCGCCCAGGCGATACGTTCGGTACTGTTCCTGAGGGTCTATTCACCCACCAGATCATGATTCCCTTCAATCTCAACGATACTGATTGGAAGGTGGTTACCATCAAGGAAAAGGGCACCTATGGGGTGCGTGATACCATCTGCAGTGTTGAAGATGCTAAAGGAAACAAGAAAGACCTCTCCATGATTTTCACATGGCCGGTTAAAAAAGCCATCAAACTCTATGAAGAGCGATTGCGCCCGATGAAACCTTGGTCACCAAGATTAGGATCATCGATACCTTCCTCCCGGTTGCAAAGGGTGGTACCTACTGTACCCCTGGTCCTTTCGGTGCAGGAAAGACTGTTCTTCAGCACATGACCAGCCGTAATGCTGATGTTGATATCGTTATTATTGCTGCATGTGGAGAGAGAGCAGGTGAGGTTGTTGAGGTTCTCAAGGAGTTCCCTGAGCTTGTTGACCCGAAGACCGGTCGTTCATTGATGGAACGTACCATTATCATCTGTAATACCTCTTCCATGCCGGTTGCAAGCCGTGAGGCTTCTGTATACACCGCAGTAACCTTGGCTGAGTACTATCGTCAGATGGGACTCAGTGTTCTGCTCTTGGCTGACTCCACCAGTCGTTGGGCACAGGCAATGCGTGAAATGAGTGGTCGACTTGAAGAGATTCCTGGTGAAGAAGCATTCCCAGCATATCTGGAAAGTCGAATTGCAGAGTTTTATGAAAGAGCTGGAAAGGTTCGCTTGCGTGATGGCCGTATCGGTTCGGTAACAATTGGAGGAACTGTCAGCCCTGCTGGTGGTAACTTTGAGGAACCGGTAACACAGGCAACACTCAAGGTTGTTGGAGCTTTCCACGGCTTGAGCAGGGAACGTAGTGATGCACGTAAATATCCTGCTATTGACCCACTCACTTCCTGGTCGAAGTATGAGGGTATCATCAAGCAGGCTAAAGTTGAGTAGCTCGCAATATCCTGAGAAGAGGAAGTGAAGTAAACCAGATGATGAAGGTTGTTGGTGAAGAAGGAACTTCGGTTTCTGATTACATCACCTACCAGAAGAGTGAGTTGATTGATGCATTCTATTTACAGCAGAACTCCTTCGACCCTGTCGATGCTTCGGTTCCACCTGAAAGGCAGAAACATACCTTTGAGGTACTGTTCAAGGTACTAGCGACCGAGTTTGATCTTGAAGATAAGAAACATGTGCGTTCCTTCTTTAACACGCTTAGACAGAAGTTCCTTGACTGGAATAATGTCGAAACAAAGAGTGAACGCTTCACACAGATAGAAGGGGAGATTCTTGCCCTGTACCAGGGGAAACAACGTAATGTTGACCCGGACGCTGAGCAGTTGATCTAAGGGGTTGCAGATGCAGAAAGTATATTCAAAAATTGAATCCATTGTAGGAAACGTCATTACCGTGCGAGCCAAAGGGGTACGCAATAGTGAGCTTGCTATTGTAACCACTGAAAGTGAACAAAGCTATGCAAGTGTCATCAAGCTTGATGATGATCTGGTCTCTTTGCAGGTGTTCAGTGGTGCTCAGGGCATATCCACCGGGGATCAGGTACGATTTCTTGGCGTCCCGATGCGTGTCTCGTATACTGAAAACCTTCTTGGTCGTGTATTCGATGGTACTGGCAATCCTCGTGACAACGGACCTTCACTTTCAGACAACATGATTGATATTGGTGGTCCTGCAGTTAATCCAGCTAAGCGTATTATTCCTCGTAATATGATCAGAACGGGTATCCCGATGATCGATGTATTCAATACCTTGGTTGAGAGTCAGAAGCTTCCTATTTTCAGTGTAAGTGGAGAGCCTTACAACCCACTGCTTGCGAGAATTGCCATGCAGGCAGAAGTTGACCTGATCGTGCTCGGAGGTATGGGTCTAAAATATGATGACTATCTCTTCTTCAAGGACACCTTGGAGAACAGTGGTGCAATGAGTCGTACTATCATGTTCATCCATACTGCAAGCGACCCGACTGTTGAATGTATGTTGGTTCCTGATATGGCGCTTGCTGTTGCAGAGCGTTTTGCTCAGGATGGCAAGAAGGTTCTTGTTCTGCTTACCGATATGACCAACTTTGCTGACTCCATGAAAGAGATGGCAATTACCATGGACCAGGTTCCTTCAAACCGAGGATATCCTGGAGATCTCTATAGTTCCCTTGCTTCACGTTATGAGAAGGCAGTTGACTTTGAAGGTGCCGGCTCTGTAACCATTCTTGCTGTTACCACCATGCCAGGTGATGATGTTACGCACCCTGTTCCTGATAATACTGGGTATATTACAGAAGGCCAGTACTATCTCAAGGGTGGAAGAATCGAGCCTTTCGGTTCTTTGAGCAGACTCAAGCAGCAGGTTAACAAGGATACCAGGGACGACCATCGTGCATTGATGGATGGTATGATCAAATTGTATGCATCGTACAAGGAGTCTCTGGAAAAGAAATCAATGGGCTTCAATATGACCGATTGGGATGAAAAACTGCTCAAGTATGGTCGATTGTTTGAAAGCAAATTGATGGATTTGAGTGTAAATATTCCCCTTGAGGGTGCTCTTGACCTAGGATGGGAGATTCTCTCTGATTGTTTCGAACCAAACGAAACAGGACTAAAGAGTGATTTGATCCTGAGCCGCTGGCCCAAGAAGTTGAATAACTAAGGAGTCGAGATGGCCGTCAAACTGACCAAGAACGAACAGAAACTGCAGAAGGACAGGTTGAAGCAATACCAGCGGTATTTGCCGACACTGCAACTGAAGAAACAACAGTTGCAGATGGTCATAAGGCAAATTTCAGCTGAGGTCGCTTCACTTAAGAAAAAAAAGCAGGAGGCTCTCGTTCAGGACATGCAGACGTGGATTGCGGTATATAATGAGAATACCGCATTCGCTTCTGAACTGAAGGTTGAAAAGCTCATCAAGATTGACAAGGTGATTAAAGCCAAAGGCAATATCGCTGGAGTCACCATCCCGGTATTCAAGGAACTGACCTTTGTACCCATTTCCTACAACCTCGCTGACTATCCTCTGTGGGTGGACAAAGGACTGGAAAGCCTACGGGACCTAGCTCGTTACGATGCCTTGATCGCCACGCTGGAACAACAGGTGAGACTCCTTGAACGTGAACTGAGAACCACAAGTCAACGGGTTAATCTCTTTGAGAAGGTAAAAAAAATACCAGAAGCAAAGGATAATATCCGTAGGATTGCTATTTACCTCGGTGACCAGCAGACTGCTGCTGTTGTTAGAGGTAAGATCGCCAAGAAAAAAAAGCTGATGCAGGGGGCATGAGATGATTGTACCAATGAAAAAGGCCTACATCGTCGTACAAGCGCATAATGGTCGCACCATGCTCAGAGATCTCAGGAAGGGAGGCCTGCTCCATATTACTAGTGAACAGGTCCAGACCCAGAAGATTGAACAGCTTCAAAAGAGTCATGACCAAATATATACCTTGCGGAATGTTATTCTTGATCTGCAAGACAAAAAAAAGCATATGCCTTCACAGACAGATGCTTCTGAAGAAGTTTTTTATGAGCTCCTTGAACGATATCAGGGACTTTTTGAGACAAAAGAAAAAAAACTTGAAGAGGAAATTAAGGCTGATTCAGCTCGTATTGAAGAGTTGAAGGAATGGGGTGATTTCGATCCAGAGGAAGTAAGACAATTATCCTATGAGGGGATTAAGTTGTTTTTTCTATACCATTTCCAAGAAAGACCTGAAGAAACTTGATTCCTCTATCCAATATCTTAAACTCGCACCAGTCGCTGGACAGATGGCCATCGCAACTGTGGGTACTGCACTTGACCCTTCTCTTCCTGCAAAGCAATTTTCTTTGGGTGAATATGGGCTGGGGTATCTCCAGAAACGAAAAAAAACCTCAGATGAAAAGCGTTTAAATGATGTGATCACTTCACTCAAAGAGGCAGGAATGTACCTGGATGCTTTCTCATTCCAATTGAAGAAGCTTGAGATGGCACTTCACTTCGAAGAGGTAGGAGAGCAGATGGAGGGTGGGGATGACCTTGCCTGGCTATCTGGATATCTTCCAGTGACCAAGGTTGATGACTTTACTGCTCTTGCGAAGCAGAAAGGCTGGGCATACCAGTTGGATGATGTCAGCGAGGAAGACTATCCACCAACCTTGATCAAGTATCCAAAGGGTGTTGGGATCATCAAACCAGTGTTTGATATTCTTGGGACAGTTCCTGGCTATCGAGAAAACGATGTCAGTACCTGGTTCTTATTGTTCTTTACCCTGTTCTTTGCGATGATCATCGGAGACGCAGGTTATGGTATTATCTTCATGGCGACTGCTGTTCTTCTACATGCAAAAGCGAAGAAAGCGAATACCATGGTCATGTTGCTCTATGTACTGAGTATCGCAACGATTGCGTGGGGATCCTTGACCGGAACCTGGTTCGGCTCCAAGGAGATTCTCCTTGCCGTTCCATTCCTTCAGACATTGGTGATTCCCTCCATTTCCAACTACCCTGAACTCTTTGGCTTAACTGCTAGTGCAGCTCAGAATACGGTTATGAAGTTCTGCTTCATCATTGGTACGGTTCAGCTCAGTTTGGCATGTATTCTCAACGTAATCCACAAGATTCCCAAGAAGGATCTGAGTTTTGTTGCTGATATCGGATGGTTGATGGATATTCTGGCCCTCTATTTCGTGGTATTGCAACTGGTCATCGGTGAACCTGCAAACATGATGTATGTTGCTTCGGTAGTAGGGGCAGGGTTTCTGTTGGTGGTTGTCTTTGGATCACAAGGCCCTGGAATCAAGTTTGGGAAAGGCCTTGCCAGTGGATTGGGTGGTTTTTTCACCACCTTCCTCAATACAATCAGCGCATTCTCAAACATCATGAGTTACATTCGTTTGTTTGCTGTCGGAATGGCTTCTGTTGCTATTGCACAGAGTTTCAACAGTATGGCAGGTGGTATGCTTAGTGGGTTTGCACTCGTTGCTGGAATCTTGGTACTGATTATCGGGCACTCCCTCAATATTGTGATGGGATTGCTGAGTGTTGTGGTGCACGGTGTGCGCCTGAATCTTTTGGAGTTCTCCGGTCAGCTCGGCATGGAGTGGACTGGGATCGCATATGAACCGTTTACACAAACGGTAGAAGAAAACTGATCGTTGTTTGGTAACAACTAAGGAGAAACACATGGGAAACTTGGAATTTATTGGATTGGCATGTGCATTGGCTCTTTCGGCTCTTGGGTCGGGACTTGGCGCTGGCGCTGCTGCCCAGGCAGCAGTTGGTGGTTGGAAGAAGTGCTACGCGAACGGTAAACCTGCTCCGTTCATCATGGTTGCATTTGCCGGTGCTCCGCTTACCCAGACCATTTACGGGTTCCTCTTGATGAACTTCATTGCCGCAGCCATTGCTGCAGGGGCCTCATCAACCTTGGCATTGGGCGTTGGTGTGTTTGGTGGAGCAGCTATCGGACTCTCTGCATGGATGCAGGGAAAGACAGCAGCCTGCGCTTGTGATGCACTTGCTGAGACTGGAAAGGGTACTGCTAACTACTTTATCGTTATCGGTATTGTTGAGACAGTTGCTCTCTTTACCTTGGTCTTCAGTTTGCTTGCCTTGCAATAAGCAGATTACCGAACAACGGTTCACAATAGAGACGGACACCATTAATGGTGTCCGCTTTTAGTATTAGGGTATCTGTACTACGTAGTTGTCAGCAAAAATTAATTAAAAATATAAATTTAGAAGAATGTCATGGCTGTAATTTCCAAACCCATGACCAAAGATATTGATTCCTCCAACATTCTCCGTATCTTCTTTAACCGCGAAACACGCCTTGATGGAATGATGTGAAGATAGCTGAAGATCTTTGATTTTTTTAGATTAGAGATTTGCATACCATCAACAAATGAGCCCTCTTCTGTCACCGTCCATGTTTTCAGAAGCCCATACTGTGAACCTTTGAGTTTCCACCATTCAGGGGTAAACGTTCCACGTTTATCACCAAAGTCTCCGGGGCTTGTCCATGTGCCCACTTCACGTTCATTGATTGATAGGGTGATATCACTAAGCCACTTCGGATTGGTTCCTGGTATCTCTGAAGAGAGCTCCACGACAATTTCAATTTTCTTAACTGGTTTCTTCTTATTGTAGGAGTTGTTTGGAAATTGGTACTTCACATACCCTTTTTTCAAACCAGAGCAGCCCTGCCTTAATCCTTTCGGGTTCAAGAAATGATTCAGGCGTATCAAGATACCCAACTATCTTATCAGCGGTACACATACCACATGGTGCAGAGATATTATATTCGATGAACAATCCAACAGGCATTTCCACTGTGATAACTTCATCATTGCTCTCTTCCATGTTGCCAAGATTGATCACATACTCATCATATATATTCCTACAAACCTTCTGGTTTCCTTTTGTTGCTTTTCTGATATCTATTTCTATGAGATTGGCTTTTTTTTCGAGGGTCATGATATTTGTGGCAACTGTAGATTGAGGAAGGTTTAGAATATTCGAAAGTTCATTCACATTCTTTTCACCCTTGCGTAATTCATTAAGTATGCTTACACGTACAGGAGATGCCAATCCCTTCAACACATCCATATCAGTGTTGGGATTAATGATCATTATTCTACCTTGCATTTTGTTTCCTCAATATTTAATTTCCTGTAATTTATCATGATATTGCATTTACAACAATCATTTAGGCAACATTCTTGATATCGTCAGTATTTGAAATACGAATATAGAGTCTATTTAGGATATAAATGTTGACATTAGACATATGCTAACATATAATTGGGTACATATCAAGACTTCTGATATTGTAAATTTTGTTTTTTATTGGAGGCTGCATTACACTGAATTTGCTGTTGCAACGTTTAAACAGGATTGTATTACGGATTTTATTCTAGTGAGTCTCAAGTTCTTTGTACAAAGTTTTGTAAGACATACATTTATTGTATAGGTAATTGTTAGCACAATATTCAGAGTTTCATAATGATTTATGTCAATCTAGATTATCTAGAAAGTAAACAGAACATGAAAAAAAAGTCCAACGGATAAATCAATCATAAGAACATCTGTAATTACAATATCTATTAATGTTTGTGATACGTATAGTTTTTGGTAGCATGACAGGATTAAACATTTAGAATACCTACGATGTTTGTATAAATATTATAAAAAGTTAACAATTCAAAAATGGAATTGTTGCTATAAAGAATAAGGAGTGTATTATGAAAAGACTTTTAGTGTTTTTTTTGGTACTGATCACTTGTGTGTTCGGTATGGTTTTTTTTGCTGCAGGTGGGAAAGAACAAGCCGCACCTGCTGATGGAACAGAATTATCATTCTGGACCTTCCAGGACCTTCACATGAGTTTCTATGAGAAGATGGCAAAAATGTGGAATGAAGAGAACCCAGACAGGAAGATTATCTTTAAACCTGAAGTGTTACCGTTTGAGGATATGCACACTAAGTTGTTGGTTTCCCTTCAGGCTGGTACAGGGGCTCCAGACATGGTTGACATTGAGATTGGAAAATATCCCAATTTCCTCAAAGGTAATGTACAGCTTGTTCCATTGAATGATGTTATTGATCCTGTACGTGACAAATTTGTCACTGCACGTCTCGACATCTATAGCAAGGATGGGCAGAATTATGGATTGCCGTTCCATGTTGGTGCATCTGTTATTTTCTACAACACAGAGATTTTGGATGCTGCAGGAATTGATCCTTATGATATCAAGACCTGGGACGACTATATGGAAGCTGGTAAGATTGTAAAGCAGAAAACCGGCAAACCAATGGCCACTGTTGAAGTGAATGGTCAATGGTCTTTCTGGCCCCTGATTGCAGAACGTGGTTCCGATCTTGTTGATGCTGATGGAAATGTCATTCTTGACAACGAGGCCAACATTAAAACTCTTCAGTACCTGAAGGACCTGTTGAACAGTGGCGTCGCAGTTGCTGCTCCTGGTGGAAATCATCACGCAGAAGAGTATTATGGTTTCATGAATGATGGTGGTGCTGCATCAATGTGGATGCCGATGTGGTACATGAATAGATTCACCGATTATATGCCAGACCTGTCAGGTAAGATTTTGATTCTACCGATGCCAAGATGGACTGCCGATGGCAAGCGTTCTGCTGGCATGGGTGGAACCGGAACTTCAGTCACTAATCAAGCAAGAGATGTTGAACTTGCCAAGGATTTCTTGATGTTTGCAAAGGGATCAGAAGAAGGCAACCTGCTTATTTGGGAAGACCTCGGATTTGATCCTCCACGTTGGGATGTCTGGGACAATCCTCGGATGAACGCTTCTAACAAGTTCACTGAGTATTACCAGAATGAATCCATTTTCGGTATGCTGCTGGAAATCAAGGATGAGATTAATAGTGTCAATGTTAAGGAAAAACTTCCTGCAGTTCTTGACCGAATCAACTCCTCTGTTATGATTCAGGCTTTGCAACAGCAAACCAAGAGTCCTGCTGAAGCTTTGAGAGAAGGTGCAGACCTAGCACGATAGCTAAATACTCGTTTTTCACAAGGATACGCCAAATATGGCGTATCCTTGTATAAATATTTATCAAGGAGGTGTAAATGAAGCTAAAACAAAAAATTGGTGCAGCAAAGATTACGCCATATGTCTTCATTTTCCCTTTTATTGCATCGTTTCTCATTTTTTTATCTGTATCCCATCATTAGTACTATCATTATGGGATTCCAACAGGTTTATCCAGGTCAGGTTACGTTTATTGGTCTTGAAAATTATCAAAAACTTAATAACCCAGAGTTCAAAGTAGCTCTTACGAATAGTTTTCGTTATACTATGTATACGTTAGCATTGCTTATTCCAATTCCTTTATTACTTTCTGTATGGTTAAATTCTGGAAATAAAACGGTCAATACTCTATATCGATCAATATTGTATGTTCCTACATTGATATCTGTTGTTGTAGCTGGCACCATCATGAGACTCTTATTTGCATCCAGTAATAAAAGTATTGTAAATACTATTGCCATTGCATTAGGATCTGAGCCTCGACAATGGTTGCTTGGAGGACCTCATCAAGCGATGATTCTTCTTTTAATCCTTGCGCTATGGCGTTGGGTAGGAGTAAATATCATTTACTTCCTCTCAGGATTGCAGGCAATTCCAGATGAACTCTATGAAGCCGCTGATATTGATGGAGCATCCCCCGCACAGAAGCTTTGGAGAATCACCATTCCTTTACTCAAGAGCACCACAATCTTTGTAACAACCATTTCAATTTTTGGTGGACTGGCTATGTTTGAAGAGAGTTATATTCTTTGGTCGGGCACAGCCTCCCCAAACAATGTGGGGCTGACCATTGTTGGTTATTTGTATAAGAAAGGATTCCAGGAAGGTGAGATGGGGATGGCTAGTTCTATAGGTATCGTACTCCTCGTCATTGTATTCACCATAAGTATCTCCTACTTGAAGATATTTGGTTTCTTTAAAACAGAGGATAAGAGATGATGAATAAAAAATAAGCACCTTTCACGAAGCTCTATAGTGAAACACGTTGTTTTGGTTATCTTGTGTATCGTATACATAATTCCGCTCTATTCACTATTGCTGTCAGCTTTTCGTCCAGGAAGAGATCTTCTTCGGTATGGGATTACCTTGAAGACATTGATTCCAACCGGCATGAACTTCAATACCATCAAAGGTCTTTACACTATTAGAGAAGGTATTTATTTCACTTGGTTCGAGAATAGTCTGCTATTGCTTGTATTACAAACGAGCCTTGCTCTCTTTTTAAGTTCTTTTGTTGCGTATGGACTTTCGTTATATAAATTTAAAGGAAGAAAAAAAATAGTAACTACATTGGTAATATTCCTCATGCTGGTACCAATACAAATTCTTATTCTTCCCTTGTACAAGTTGATGATTACTGTAAAATTGATAGATACATTTTGGGGGGGTAATCCTTCCTTTGGTGGTTTCCCCATTTGCTATCTTTTTCTTTAAACAATTTATCGATGGAATTCCTCGTGACTTAGTCGATGCTGGACGTGTGGATGGATTAAATGAGTATGCTATTTTTTCAAGATCGTTGTACCTATCATGCCTCCAGCATTCTCAGCAATGGCGATTTTCATGTCAATGCAGAGTTGGAACAACTTCCTCTGGCCTTTGATTGTACTCCGAACTGGAGATAAATTTACCTTACCGATTGGATTGAATACGTTGCTCACCCCCCCCTACAACAGCGCTTATGACCTTTTGTTAATTGGGGCCTTGGCAGCTACCCTGCCAATCATCATCATATTCATATTCTTCCAACGTTATTTTATCGCTGGACTTACCAGCGGTGGGGTAAAAGGTTGATATAACAGGAGAAACCTAAGTGAAATGTATAGTGCATGCTTCCAAGAAATTTATTATTGGTACCGCTGATAAACGATTATTCAGTTCCTTTGTTGAGCAATTGGGACGTTGTGTATATGGCGGAATCTATGAAAAAGATCACCCACTCGCTGATAAGGATGGACTGCGTACCGATGTTATGAAACTCGTCAAAGATCTTGATGTTCCCATGGTTCGTTTTCCTGGTGGAAACTACGTGTCCAATCATCGTTGGGAGGACTCTGTAGGGCCAGTTGAAGAGAGACCAATGCGTCTCGACCTAGCTTGGAAGGCAATGGATCCAAATCAATTCGGTATCAAGGAATTCATGGATTGGTGCCAGAAGGTCGGAACTGAACCGATGATGGCACTCAACCTCGGGACGCGTGGTATCGATGAAGCAAAAGACCTCGTCGAGTATTGCAATCATCCAGGAGGTACTGCGTTAAGTGAACTGAGAAAAAGCCATGGTTCGGAGGCTCCCTATGATATTAGGATGTGGTGCTTGGTAATGAAATGGATGGCCATTGGCAGGTAGGACATAAGACTGCCGAAGAGTATGGTCGACTTGCCTCTGAGGTAGGAAAGGCCCTTAAACTCTATGATCCAAGTCTTGAGTTGGTTGCATGTGGTTCAAGCAGCAGTACCATGCCTACATTCCCAGCATGGGAAGAAACAGTACTTGAACACACATGGGATATTGCTGACTATCTGTCGCTGCACATGTACTTCAGAAATGATGAAAATGATACTGAAACCTTTCTTGCCTCAAGTAAAAGAATGGAAGAGTTCATTGAGACTGTTGTACACGTCTGTGATTATGTGCAAGCAAAAAAACGTTCATCGAAGACAATGTATCTCTCATTTGATGAATGGAATGTCTGGTTTCACTCCAATGAACAAGACAAGACGGAACCTGACTGGAAATTAGGAAAACATCTCCTTGAGGATGTGTATACCTTTGAGGATGCATTGGTTGTTGGGTGCTTGCTTAATAGTTTACTCAAGCATTGTGACAGAGTGAAGGTTGCATGTCTTGCACAGTTGGTCAATGTCATTGCACCGATCATGACTGAGGACGGAGGACCTAGTTGGGCACAAACCATTTACTGGCCTTTCTATTATACCTCGAAGTTTGGAAGGGGAGAGGTGCTTGATATCCGTCTGAACGTACCATCCTACGAAAACCATCTCTATGGAGATGTCCCTTATGCAGATGTAGTGCTTGTGTATCATGAAGAAGATCAGGAACTAGATCTGTTCATGGTTAACAGGAGCTTGGTGGAAGAGATGGAAATAGATTTGCATGCAGCAGGGTTTGGCGACCAGCTGAAACTTATTGAACATATACATTTACATCATAAGGATCTGAAGGCCTTCAATGACAAGGAAAATCCCGAAACCATCAAACCAATAATAGAGAATGAATCGACGGATACCTATATTGCTCCAAGACAATCTTGGAACTTGTTTCGTTTTTTTTCAGTTTCATAAGAACTGATTTTTTTTAGTAAAGAAAGAAAAGCTACCGAACATACCGATTGATATTTTTTGTCGACCATGTAATGCACACAATTTGTGTTTTTACGGTTGATCAAAGTATAATCGGTATTTTTTTTGGGCTGAAATGTACTATGTAAGGACAGTGGAGCAAAATGAAGCGACCATTGCCAAATACATACGCGAGCATGACAAACATGACATCATGCAGGATATGGTAAGCGTAAAAGAGCATAAGGACCCTTTTAAGTATAGCAAGTAATACGGTTGTCCCTTGAGGGGCGGACAAAGTGGCAAAGGCTATATGGCTTAACACTAGTGAAGCCAACGCCTTGAGATGCTGGTCGGTAGCACGCGGCTTATAGCCGTGGAGCAAACCACCCTTTGGAAGGGTGGTTATGATTCCAAAAGACCAAATAATTTGGTATATAACTTTGTATTACCATAAAACTATCATAGCAAAGCGAAGAATTTGAACGTATCTGTATAACCAATGATGTGTACATTATACATGGTGCATTTTAATAATTGAATACATTCTATGACTCTGAACAATTTATTGATGTCAAGCTTGACAACTGGAATATCCGTACTATACTAGAATCATAAGACCAAGATTATTGGAATGAATATTCCAATTAGCACGTAATGAACAAGAATTTTGTTCAAAAAAAGGAGTGTGTTATGAAACGGATTTTGTTGTTCTTGGTACTGATCACATGTATGGTCGGTATGGTTTTTGCAGCAGGAGGCAAAGAAGAAGCCGCTACTGCATCAGAAGGAACTGAGATAACATTCTGGAATGGTTTCACTGCATCAGATGGTGATATTCTTCGAGAAATAATCGATCGATTCAATGATGAGAATCCACAGAATATTAAGGTTGATATGGACATTATGCCTTGGGCCAATATGTTGGAAAAACTTGCTGTATCTGTATCAACGAAGACGGGTCCGACGCTGATTCTTCTTGGTTTGGAAAATATTCCAGAGTACAGTCAAAGTGGTGCTTTATTACCGTTAAATGATTTTTGGGAATGGTCAGGCCTAGATAAGAATAATTACTCCCCGAATGTACTGAGAGCATTCCAGTATAAGAATAATACATATGGTATCCCTATGCAGTACAACTCTCATTATTTGTATTGGAATAAAGATTTATTTAGGGAAGCTGGGCTTGATCCAGAAAAAAAACCACCTCAGAACTTTTCTGAATTTATCGAGTACGCTGAAAAACTCTCTAACCCAGCAAAGGAACAGTATGGTTATGCCTTTGCTGCAGACAGTGCAGTAATCACGAATTTTCTCTGGAGCAATGGAGGCGATTGGTTGACATCTGATAATGCAAAGTCAGCAATAAATTCGCCAGAAGCAATCCAAGTTTTACAAATGTTTCAGGATTTTTCAAGGAACAAGATTTCTCCAACAGGAATGAGTGGTGCTGACTTAGACAATCTTTTCTATGCTGGGAAAGTTGCAATGTATATAAATGGTCCTTGGTTGATTGCTGGATGTAGGGAAAAAGGAATTGATTTTGGAATCGGTTCAATCCCTGCTTCTGACTCAGGAAATAAGGAATTCATTGGGACAGGTGTAGCATTCATGATTACTTCAAGTGCCACTACAGAACAAAAAAAATTGCTGCTTATGAAGTTATCAAGTACTGGCTTTCGAAAGATATTTTGAAAGAATGGACAATACGTAATGGATTTCCTGCTTGGTCACAAGAAGTCCTAGATGATCCTGAAGTCCAGAAAAAATGCAATACAAACGGAACTCGGAAACGATTACTCAATATACGAGAGTTCCTTTTGAAGGACTTCCTGAATCTTCCCAGATTCTTTCAGACTACGTGAATCCAATCCTAGAGCAACTTACTTACTTGAAGATTTCCCCAAGTGAAGCGGCTGCAAAGATGGAAGAAGGTATTAATAAAGTCTTAAAGAACAGATAAAGTTATTTTTACTTAAGGTTGCTGTATCGGATTCTTTCAACACAGCAACCTACCTCAATGTTGGAGTTAATTGTGAAATACTCGCTAAGAAAAATAAATACAATTTGGTATAGTCCACAAGTAGCGGCTTGGGTATTCTTGTTGCCCTCTATCATTTCTCTTATGATATTTGTGTTTATTCCTTTAGTGACTGCTTTTTTTATAATGTCGTTTTTTTTAATGTAAATATCTTCCTATCTTCAATAAATTTCAGTGGTTTTTTTCAAATCTAAAAGAAATAGCAATAGATAATCGATTCTGGAACTCCTTGAAAAACACTTTTCAATATACTTTTCATTATGTGTTGATTGGAACGACATTTTCTTTGGCCATGGCTTTATATGTCAGTAAAAATTCCATTTTCCGAAGGTTATTACGATTTTCTTTTTATGCTCCAGTAGTATGTTCAATGACTGCGATGGGAATCGTCTGGTCAATATTGCTAGATCCTACAATAGGCATGATAGCCAAATGGACACAGATGATTGGTTTGCCAAAAAAAATGGAATTCTTAAAGAACCCAGATATGGCAATGCCACTTGTTGTTTTTGTTTCAATATGGAAAACGTTTGGTTCTGCGATGATAATTTTCATTGCAGCTTTGCAGGCCATTCCCACTGTATATTATGAAGCTGCTGTTATTGATGGGGCAGGGTATGGATCCAATTTAAAAGAATAACTCTTCCACAGATTCTGCCGGTGCTAGGATTTAATGTTATTACATCAACGATTGCGGGTCTCATGGTATTTGACCAGACATATGTGATGACGCGTGGAGGTCCTCTTTTCAGGACAGAAACCATTGTCCAATATTTATACTCCCGTGCATTCTCCATCAGTCCTTTTCGTTTAGGGTATGCATCCTCAATTGCAATGATTCTTTTTTTTGATCATTGCAGCTATATCTGTGGTTCTGTATAGATTTTTCTTGAAGAATGAAAATAGGGTATCCGGAAATGAATAATATAAAAACCTATAAACTCAGTATAGTGCTTATTGTTATTTCAATGTGTATTGTTCTAGCGATTGTTCTATATCCATTTATCTGGCTTTTCCTTTCATCCTTGAAATTCGAGATGGATATAGTAAAGTTTCCTCCCGAAACATTGCCTGAGCGTTTAACTTTTTTCGCAATATTTCCGTGTTTGGCAGAAACTCCCCTTACTTACCATGACAAGGAATACTTTCATCTTTTCTACCATGACCACATTTACTAATTGTCTCTTATGTGCAATGGGAGGCTATGCATTTGCAAGAATACCTTTCAAAGGTAAAAAAAATATTGTTTTTGCATTTATACTTATATCGATGATGGTTCCTTTTCAAGTTTTTTATGATACCCCTATATATAATCGAGTATGGAATGGGTATTCTAGACAGTTATATTGGGCTTTTACTGCCAAGACTAACCTGGCCATTTGGTATATATATGTTACGGTCGTTTTTTTAGTTCAATACCTAAGAGCATTGAGGAAGCTGCCCGTATTGACGGAGCCAATGAGTACGTTATCTTTTGGAGAATCATGTTTCCGTTATGTTTACCTGCAGTTCTAACCATTGGAATCATGACATTGGTGAATAACTGGAATGATCTCGCATATCCACTGATTCTAACTAATTCTGTACAAATGAGAACTTTGTCCGTAGGATTAGCAATGTTTGTCGGACAACGAGTGATTGAATATGGTCCTACTTTAGCAGCGGCTATGGTTTCTTTAATACCGCTAATGATAGTTTATGTGTTTCTTCAGAAGTTTTTTGTCAGAGGTGTAGTTATGTCAGGACTAAAAGGCTGAGAAATATCGAGAGAGTTTGCAAAAAAAGTAATCAATTAAGAAGGTACTATGAATTGTAATATAGCAAAGTTAACAATAGATAAAGAATATATTATAGGAATGACCGACGAGAGATTGTTTGGATCATTTGTTGAACATATGGGATCAACAGTATATGGAGGTATTTTTCAACCTAACCATCCTTCCTCTGATAAGTTCGGTTTCCGGCAGGATACTTTAAATTTACTCAAAGAATTACATCTATCAGTTATCCGGTATCCTGGTGGAAATTTTGTATCTGGATTTGATTGGAAAGATTCCATTGGTCCAAAAGATAAACGTCCCAGACGTCTCGATCTTGCTTGGAAAGCTATTGAAACCAATCAGTTTGGACTTGAAGAATTCATGCAATGGCTAGATTTATTGGGAAGTAGTCCGATTCAAACAATTAACCTTGGAACTGGGGACATGCAATCCGCTGTTGAACTCCTTGAATATTGCAATATGGATACAAATACTGAATATGCACAACTTAGAAAACGAAATGGAAGAATTAAACCATATAATATTAAGACATGGTGTCTTGGAAATGAAATGGATGGTCCATGGCAAATTGCTGGTAAAAGTGCACATGAATATGGACGATTAGCTCTAGAAACAGGGAAAGTTATGAAGATGATGGATCCGGCTATAGAGCTTATCATTTCAGGTAGTTCGACTTCACGAATGGATACTTTTCCTGAATGGGATAAGAATATTCTCATGCATTGTTATGAAATTGCTGATTACATATCTTTACACCATTATGTGGATAGGACATGTCCCCCAGAAGAAATATCAGAAAAAAAGCTACTTTCGTTCCACAGAAAAGCCAGTTTTCTTGGATACTCCGAGTTATCTAGCCAGAACACTTAATGTAGAGCAACAGATCAATGAAATTATTGCTACTTGTGACTATGTGAAAGCTGTGAAACGAAGTCCAAAAAACAATGTATCTTTGCTTTGACGAATGGAATACTCTTAGCTCAAACAAATATACACAACCAGAACGCAAACCATGGCAAATTGGAGAGCCTATTGATTATGTTCCACATACGATGGAAGATGCTCTTGTTGCTGCTTCAATCATGATGGCAATTCTTCGACATGCAGATAGGATAAAAATTGCTTGTCAATCGTTATTAGTTAACACAGGAGGACTTGTGTTTACTTCCCCTGATGGAGGATTGACGAGAAATACAATTTTCTATCCATTTTTTTTACACTTATCTCTATATGGTCGCGGTGTAGTCCTGAGGAATAATCTACTTTCACCTGTTTATAATTGCATAGAAAAAGTGGGTGTTCCCTGTATTGATAGCTTGACAGTATTTGATGAAGAAAACAGCATTCTCAATATCTTTGCAGTCAATAGGACGAACAATACCATGCAACTGCTGGTTGATGCTCATGACTTTGGAGTTGCTAATGAAATGGAACAGATTATTATGAGGAATGATGATCTACATGCATGTAATACAATCGGTAAACCTGAAACAGTATTTCCTTCAGAAAGTCGAAAAATCCCCTTGGGAAATGGGAAACTTGAGTTAGTTCTTGGTGCTTATTCATGGAATGTTTTTCGTATCAAATACGGGGAAATGATTGAGAGCAATTGCTAGAAAAGTTGGGAGACTCTTATATGAAATACTTATGTTACAATCAAGTCAATTTACATACCCCCCCCTCTTTGATTTGGCATTTTAATAACTATGTATATTTTGTCTCTAATTCACCACTTTTTTTTGTTTGCAATCTAATGCATAATTATTCTGTCTTTGAGAAGACAGAATCTAACTGTACCAGAGAGAAAAATATGCGTAGTAAGGTCCATACGCTAATCATGATGCCAGATATTTATAAAATTATTTCTGATTTGTATATTAATAAAGAAATAATAAACAACAATTATCTTTTCAATTCATTCTTCTGTTATTGGAATAAGATTTCTGTATTCATGTCGATGCAGAGCTGGAACAACTTCCTCTGGCCTTTGATTGTTCTCCGTACAGGAGAGAAGTTTACCTTGCCCATTATCATCGTTTTCATATTCTTCCAACGTTACTTCATTGCTGGATTAACCAGTGGTGGAGTTAAGGGATAACAACTAATACTATTACAGGAGATAACCTTCGTGAAATGTACTGTACATGCTTCTAAAAAACTTTGTCATTGGTACCGCTGATAAGCGGTTGTTCAGTTCCTTCGTCGAGCAATTGGGACGGTGTGTTTATGGTGGTATCTATGAAAAGGATCACCCACTTGCTGATGAGGATGGGCTGCGTACTGATGTCCTGAATCTGGTAAAAGAACTCGATGTTCCCATGGTTCGTTTTCCTGGTGGAAACTATGTTTCCAACCATCGTTGGGAAGACTCTGTGGGTCCAGTTGAAGAGAGACCTATGCGTCTTGACCTTGCCTGGAAAGCATTGGATCCCAATCAGTTCGGGATCAAGGAATTTATGGATTGGTGCCAGAAAGTTGGTACTGAGCCAATGATGGCACTCAATCTTGGGACGCGTGGTATCGATGAAGCGAAGGACCTGGTGGAATACTGTAACCACCCAGGAGGTACAGCCTTAAGTGAACTAAGGAAAAGCCATGGTTCAGAGGCTCCCTATGATATTAGGATGTGGTGCCTTGGCAATGAAATGGATGGTCCTTGGCAAGTA
>JDSF01000124.1_pt1 | contig 59258 bp, 63 predicted proteins | sample 199441 | NCBI WGS metagenome assembly JDSF01 (sample SAMN02592751, study PRJNA231836) | bioreactor metagenome | isolation source: continuous culture bioreactor denitrification-DNRA | place: Germany: Bremen
TACCATTATGCTAAAGAATAAGTAGAATTGTCTAATTGAATCTTTCAATGCCATTTTCATCAGAATTCAGTTATCTAATGCTATCCCCTCAAAGTTGCTATGATTCTATTAGGTTTCAGTATTAGATTAAAAGCATCGTCAATATTTTTGCATACAATGTCTGACTTTATCAGCGCCTTAGATGAACACCCCTCGTCCCCCATCACTATAACTGAAAGAGCACATGCCTCAAACAACTCTGTGTCATTAAATCCATTTCCAAAACATATACATCTTTGCGCACCAAGTTCTTCTGCAATTTTTCTTTTATTTGCTGCAGCGTTTGAGTTGTCAAATATCATGACTTCAATAGGCATGTCAGCGCACTGATTTCTTGCCGTTCCATGCGTGTCTGCTGTGACCACATAAACCTTTATTCCACTATTGCAAACTGCTTCAACTCTTTCTTTAACTGAACCTATCATTTTCCCATCACGTGCAATGGTACCATTAAAGTCCAGCAATAAATGCTCTATTTCGATGTTGGCCTTTCCAGGAATACGAATTTCCATAACAAACCTCTTTTCCTGTTGAAAATATTATAATGATTGGCATTTTATTAATCCATTTATAGACGTTTACCCTTTTATGTTCTCTTCAAGTAATAAGAGTGTGCTCAAATCATTTTCACCCAGTTTTTCAGCAAGTTGCTTCCTATAATACTGCCCCAGTTCTTCACGTGGCATTTTATCAACTCTCACATCATTCCAGTGTATCTTTCTACGTTTGCTAAACAAATCATAGTCTACCACCCGTTTACCATCTTCTTTATATTCTAGTCCCAATAGGATTTTCTTAATCTCTGTTGGTTCTAAATATGTATGCAGTCTTAAAGTGTAAACACCGACACTTAGAAACATAACTGCTGAATCCTTGCCCCAAGACTCTCCTAATACAAGCCCTGCATCCATAGCTTCAAGTATACTCACTAATCTTTTATAATGTAGTTCAAATTGGTCGTAGGCGTCGAATATTTTAATGTTTAGTACTGTCCAGTCTCTGTTCTCTATGGAAGCACTAACATATTTTAACCTATTGTTTTCAATCCACTCAAGGGCATCATTTCTTTTCATATCTGTCATAACAACACTTCCAAGAAATGATGAATACTCTACAGGGTCATCGAGCCCTGACTCTGTAAAAGCAATGGATGTGCCCTTGCTATATGACTCGTAAAACTCATCTTGTTTCATTAATGTTCCTTGTACATCTTCACGTACCGCTTCAATATATGCGTCATGATCACCAGTCGCACGCATCAGAATCCTGTCTATACTTCTTCTCATTTTTTCAATAAACATATGGTCTTTCTTATTATATAGATCAATTACTAGATCTGTCATACTTTCACTAATAGTAATCATACAATGTACATTTTTTATCCTGACGGGTGAATTTTCTTCAATTTTAGAGACTATCATGACAATTGTATCATCACCATCACAAAGACTAAGTGCATTCAAATAAGCATCACGAACCAACTCTGAATGGTTTAGTACAGCATGAAAGTCATAGTTTTTTCTGGAAAGCTTCTAGTGTTTTATCAGGGCTTTTACTCTGAACTAAAATATGACCAGCACCTCTTCTTACAATATTCATAAAATACCTCCTCAAAGTTTATCTTATACTTTTTATGATAAAGCTATCAGTTACTGGAAGGTCAATGTTAAATAGAAAAACAATGAGAAATTCATATTTGGGAGGCATCAAAATCTATAACAGCCCTTAGTTTCTTGATCTCACCCTCAGACATACCCAGCGTTAAAAAACTCTTTATGATCTTCAAGCAATCCATTTCAAAATTTCTCTACTAACTAATCATAGCATCTAGCAGTATGCCTACTTCACGATCGTGCATCATTAGGGCTAAACGCTTCACATCATTGTCCAAATATAGTTTGAGTATATATACATTTTGATCTTCTATCTTTCACAATACATTCTCCTTTCAAGTAAACTCATGACTCCCAAATTCATTTCACAATTCTATATTTGCTTTGTGACTTAATTCTAAAGTATGAACCTATAAACAGCTCAAACTAGTTTCAAAAATGAGACACCACGATTTAATGGTGTCTCATTGGAATTCTAGTCCTAATTTTTTTTCGGATCTTGCTCTACAGCTGTCTCAACACGTATAGAAACCTTTGTAGGTATGATTTTTTACGTCAATTGTGATAACTATCTTTTATTTATATCTATGCTACAACTTGCTCATATCTCTCAACATTCAATGCTTCCAACATAAAATCATAAGGAGTCAAAGCTCGAGAATTAAGAATCGACTCAAATATCGAAGCAGATTGTCCACTTGCTAATTTAACCCCTTCGCAACTATTCGAAACTTGAAAAGCATTGATCGTACTATTGACATTCCAGAACACAATCCCTGGAATAACATAACCAGCCATTCTATACATCTTTTTCATTTTTTCATAGAACGTCCAGTCTCTATTAGTGTTTTGAATACTGCGATCAAACTGCATATCAGTTACAACGATTAGAGTTTCTGGTAGTTCAGTTTGGTCAAGATTATTTCGCTTAGCAGTATCAAGAATAATCCTAAGCGCTTTTTTTTCGAAATCGGTATTCATACCCCAATTACTGCTTAATACCATTCTAACTTGCTCGTATAACGTACCTCCAGTAACTTGGATAATAGATGGAGATTCACTGAATGTCATGAAGTGACCAGCAAATGCTCCTTTTGTTCTTTGAGCAAAATACAATGCTAGACCAATTGATGTCGCCATAGGACGACCAAACATAGATCCTGAAACATCGGCCATCACCATAACATTATTACTATTACCCATTACAAAATCAGGCATACTATTCCATTGCTGCTCTAGTACATCAATATTAACATCCGCCTTACCATACAGTATTTTTTCTGTGATGTTATATGGATATAAAACAGAGGCATTAATCTTTTCGTCACCGATTTTTACAGCTTCAATGTAATTTTTAAACCGCTGCTCGTCATTATTAACAAACGATTTACAATAAAGATTCATTGCATTTGATGGTACTCTTCCATAATCAATTTCAGTCCACTTCCCAGCTGACATTTTAACCTCTAACACATCGATTTTCTTTCTCAATGTTGATAGTGTTTGTCTATACTTCTTCGCATTCCAATTTAGACCTTGCATAATTGTCTTAGCATAGTTTTTGGTAGTTCTAGAGGATGTATTAATACTTGGTAGCCATTTAGCCAGTAATGATGGCCTATCTGACTTCAAATCATCTGCAAGTTGTCTACTTATGATTTCAATGACACATGAGCATAGTTCAGTGTCAAGTAGAATAAGTAGATCATCCCACCTGCCGAATTCGCTAATTAATTCTAGATTTTTTTTCAGTATATTGGGATGTACTTTGCCTAGATGTTTGTAAATAACTCTTGCAGTCCTACGTTCACCTAAACCGCCTCTAATATCTCTGGCATAGAATAATAGCTTCATTGCTAGTAAACTATCCTCTGAAAATGCTTTCGAAAACAGATTTTCAATTTCAACTTCATTTCTATTTCTCAACGAACCGATACTTCCGAATAAATCAACAAGACCAGAATTCGTAGATTTCCAAGCGTTCGCACCGTTAAATGTAGTCGTTTTATTCAAATTGTCTTTTAACTCTTTCAGAAATGTCATATCGATTCCTTTCTTAAGTATGTAGGTGGATAGTGGCAAGATTCGAACTTGCACCCTCTACGTCCCAAGAGTGATTGCTGTTAACGCCTTTAACAAGACGTATTTACCATAGTGCTCTACCATTGAGCTACACTATCCAAAATATGGTGAGGTTATGGGTTTGAACCACTAGAGTATATGTTGTTACTTCATCTACTCGTAACCATTTGAATGCTGTATATACCTTTGCCAAGATATCTTACCTCACCACCATAACAAGACGCATTATTCATTTAAAAGATGAGTTGATTGCTGTTTGCGTCTTTTAATAATCTAATTCTGTGACTTGAAGTTATAAATTGGCTTTAGTATCGCCTTTATTTCTACGGTGTCACCAATATTATCAATAATATCCTCTATCGATTTATACGCCATTGGAGATTCATCTATTGTTTTTGGTGTAACAGAAGTTGAATAGATACCTTTCATTTCTTCTTTAAAGTCGTTGAATTCGATTGATTCAAACGCCTTTGTTCTAGACATTAGCCTTCCAGCACCATGCGGTGCAGAGCAGTTCCATTCTTCATTACCTTTACCAACAGCGAGTATTGATCCATCACGCATATTAATTGGTATCAAGACTTCAGTTTCATTTGCAGCTTTTATTGCGCCTTTCCTTACAATATTATCTTCAAAATCAATGTAATTATGAGTCGTTTGGAAACGTTGAAAATCATCATGTCCAAACATATGAGTTAATATCCTTTTGGCCATTGTCTCTCTATTAAGCTCTGCAAAACGTTGACAAATTGACATATCATGAAGATATTCATCTCTCTTATCACCTTCTAAGTAACACATCGCATCAGGAAGTATTTTATCTTTAAAATATTTCGCCTTTAAATCAACAATTGCTTTTTGAATTTCTTTTCGTCTGCCATCACGTTTGTAAGTAGCAATTAATTCTTGTCTGCTTTCCAAATACTCATTATTGTATCCAGAATGATATTCAATAGCTTGGTTCTGATAATGAGTAGCCACTACATGACCCAGATTTCTTGAACCCGAATGAATGACAAGATACTTGTTATCATTCTCATCGATATTCACTTCAATGAAATGATTGCCTCCACCGAGAGAGCCGATCGCCCTATTCCACTTCTTTAAATCCTGTCGTATATCTTTTAGCAACTTTAAATCTTCTAACGCTGGCATAAAATCAACTTGCTTATGCTGATTAATTGACTTTCCACTTGGAATACTCTTATGGATAAAATCATCGAGTTTTTCAAGATCTATGTCGATTTTCCCGAGTTTTACAGTTATCATGCCACATCCGATATCCACACCTACGATATTAGGTATAACTTTCTCACCCAAATTTGCTGTGAATCCTATGACACAACCTTTTCCCTGATGAACATCAGGCATAACTCTAATCTTAGAGTTAGCGAATGCCTCTATGTCACAAATCTCTTTTATTTGACTCATAGCGCCTTCTTCAATTACGTCTGTATAAACAATAGCTTCACTATATTTACCGTTTATAATCATTTTTTCTGACCTCTCTTCATCATCTGTAACAACATCATACCCCTCTTTGTTACATAAAGATTGTTCAGTAAAATAATATTTTTCTTTTTTCTCGTATTTTTCATAAGAACGTAGTGTTCTTTTAGCTTCAGTAACTATTTCATCCCTAATTTCTGCTGGTTCAATCACTTCACATCGTGAACCAAATGAGAGGATGAACTTTCTTATTACTAATGCATTACGCATATCTGCTTCAAACAAATAGATGTGCCGTTTGTGATCAAGACATGTAACAATCTGATTCTGACCATAGATCTTTTCGTCAAGCATTCGTCCCATTCGCCCATATATCTTAAATTTTACATGAGTAGAGTCTTCTTTCGTTCCTTGTTTGTCAAAATAATCTTCTTCATTATAGTTAGTGTCTTCAGTGTACTCATCTTCCAACAACTCGATTTCTTTCATTCTATGCAATTTGAACTTGTTGAACCTTGAATACTTCTTATTTGAAACACTTTCATCACAAGCAAATACAAGCCAATTTGTGTACTTGAAAAGTTTATATGGATGAATGACTTTATAATTGTCTTGCTTATAACCCTTGTACAAGATCCTTACTTTTCTCCTCGAATCTATTGCTGTCTGGATTATGTAGTACCTTTTTTCAATCTCCTCTGGAGGCATGCTCAACGGAAAATGACCATAGAGAGCTAATTCATCATTACTATATGTCTTTTCATTCTCTAAAAATGCACTGCCCAAATAATCTAGCACTGTGTTTTTTTTATTTGGAACGTTACTCTCTTTTAATAAGTACTCATATGCCACACTTAGTGATTTCAATTGAAAATCATCCATTTTCATACTTGGTAGCATTGCATCAAACTCTAAAGTATATCCGCCATTTTTTCCAGGCTTATAGTGAATAGGATAGCCTGCATCATATAATGTGTTTTTATAGTTGTTGATATTTCTAGTTGTTTCTTCTCCTAATAAATATGCTATTTCTGTTTTTTTTGACATATTTCTTAGATTTAAGTATTTTTTAAGAGTCTAATGCACTGAATCGTTTTATTAGGTTTATCATATTTTTTTTATTGGCATTATTATCCTCATTTCTCGTTTTTGCTCTCATTGTAACACAATGAATAAATCTAAAAGCAACTAGATTACATCTATTCAAAGGGCACTCCTAGTAGGTATAGAAATAAATGTATCAGATACTAAAATAGCACCTAACCCTTTGGTTAGATGCCACTTTAACTACTAATCTATCATCATAAATTATATAAATCGAAACAGCTTAATAGAACTCCACTCTATTTTTCCCAGACTTTTTTGCTTCGTATAGCATTTGGTCAGCATACTCTACAAAATCTTTCACGGTTAAATCACGGTCTACTTTTGCTGAATATACTCCAATACTAAGCGTTGCATGAACTGAAAGAATTTCATCTATTTTAATATCTTTTACGCCTTGAACCAATCTATCCGCTACAATTTTAGCACCCGCTTCATCTGTATCATAGAGAACAACTGCAAACTCGTCCCCACCAAATCTGGCACTAAAATCTGTTGACCTTGTAAGTGATTTTTCAATAATTTGAGATAACTCTCTTAGGAAATGGTCTCCAACGACATGCCCATGTGTATCATTAATTTCCTTAAAATTATCTACATCCATCATCATTAGAGAAATGTGTTCATCACTTCTCCTAGCCAAATGGATATAATCACTAAACACAGAATCAAAGTATCTTCTATTGTATCCACCTGTGATCGGATCTCTTATTGTGACTGCTTCAAGTTCTTTTACAGCATCATTCAACCTACTATTTAAAGATGACAACTCCGAATTTCTTCTCGAAAGCAGTTGCCCCTCTCTTATTTTCAGAATCCCATACATAATACTGAGTGTAATCAAAATATATGATACATATGCCAATTTAGACTTATACCAAGGAATAGCAACACTAAACTCCACTGAAACAGGCTCAGAGTATTGACCCTGTATATTTTTAACTCGAACCATAAACTCATATTCACCAGAAGGAATATTGGAATAACTCGCAAAGTTTCGGTAGCCACTTTCTACCCAGTCCGTGTCAATATTTCTAAGCATATAACTATAATTGGTGCTGGAGAGGGCGTCATAATCAACAGCTTCAAATTCAAAACTCAAATAATTTTGCTCAGCATCAAAAGCATATTTTTTCCCATTGAAAATTCTTGAGTTCTCATCTACTGATTCATGATATACAGAAACATTGGTTATAAAAAGTGGGGCAAATGTTTGATTCGCTTCAACACCCATCTTGGAAATATAGTCAACTCCATGAGAGCCACCAAAATAGAGTCCTCCTTGTACATCTTTAAAAACTCTGCTTGTAAAATCGGTCCCACCTAAACCTTCATTTTCTGTAAGGTTCACTACATTAAATGTAGTGCCATCAATAATTGAAATTCCATTTCGTGTGACGACCCAAATTGCGCCGTCATCCGATTCAGCAATACCAATTATTGTATTGTCTAATAGACCTTCGTTCTCAGTAAACGTCGTAAAAGTCTCCGAAGTCTCGTCATAAAGTGACAAACCGCCACCTGTTGTTCCAATCCAAATTCTATTTTTACTATCTAATAAAAGTGATCTTGTATTATTACTCGCTAAACCTTCATGACTGTCACTTTCCTTAATAAACTCCTTTAACTGATCTACCTCTTTGTCATACCTATATAGACCACTATTGGTCACAATCCAAATCCTGCCTAAACCATCAGCTACTAAATCATAGACTAGGTTGTCTTCCACTTTTATATCAGAACTGCTGCTGTTAATTGCTTTCACTAACTCAAAATTTTCATCAAATTGGTATAAGCCATTGTAGTATGTACCAACCCATAAATTATTTTTGTCATCAGACGATAGTGCGTACACAATTGTGTCCTTAGGTAATATCCCTAACTTTACAAAGCTGTCTGTGACCTCATCATATTTAGATATGCCATCTCCACTGGCAGCTAATAACATATTGTTGTACTCAATCATGTCCATAATCTGATCATTATGCATCTTCTGATTGTCACTTGAATATTTGATCATTTTACCTAAATCTGAACTGTATCTGTTAAGGCCCTTATTGTATACCGCAATCCAGAGTCGATTTTTTGAGTCTTCAAAGATGGTGTTGATTTTGCCCATATCAAGAGAATCTTCATCATCTATACTATTTTTAAAAATTAGAAACTCATTCCTATTTTTATTTAATCGCTGAAGGCCTCCGCCATTAGTGCCAATCCATAGAACACCCTTATTGTCTTCCATCAATGAGTATACAACTGAGTGAACAATGTCGCCTGTTTTCCCTTCACCCGGAAAATGCATGGCTGTATCACCATTAGATGCAAATAAACCGCCACCCCAAGTCCCTACCCAAAGAGTATCATCACTTGTTTTGAGTATTGTGTACACACGGTTGTCGGTGAATGTCTGTTCTTTGAGTATATTAAACTCCAAATCCAGTTCCATAACACCTCCACCCCACATACCAAGGGTTAGGAAACCTTCGTCAAACTCTTTTATTGTCATAATATACTTCGAAGGGTATTCTATTTCAATTTTACTTAGTTCATTAATAGAATCATCAAAGGTATAGATCCCTTCCAAGGTTCCAATGAGTAAACGATCCTTTGAGTCAAGCAACAAACTTCGCACTACATTGCCGTCGATTTCAAAAGACTCAATAATATTTGTTTCTATACTCAGCCGATTCAGACCATTCATTGTCCCAAACCAGAGATCGCCGTATTTATCTTTTTCGATTGCTATTATTACGTTGTTTGATAAGTTACTATCATCGCTAGAATAGTTCGTAAATATTTGGGTTTCAATATCAAACTTAGATACACCATAGTATGTTCCTAACCATAGGGCGTTTTCTTCTTTATCATAATAAGACGTTTGGACAAGGTTATTTGGCAAGCTGTTTTCTTTAAATGGATCATTTCTATAGCTCACCGAACGCTCACCACTAAACTGAAGTAAGCCGCCTTGGGTACCTAACCATATGTAACCATCTTGGTCTTGAATGATTGACGAAACAGATAAATCAATTAGACCATCTTCTTTATTTAAACTTTCAAAATGCATGTTCTCCTCATTACTTAGTAAAGAACCTGTAAAACCAGCACTTGAAATAAATAATGATATCCATAAGAAACAAATAAACACCTTTAATCTCATTGCCCCACCCCCCATATATAAACGTTACCCAGTAACATTAGTACGAAAACCAGTTATATTTGAATAATAGCACATTAATTTAGTGCTAGTATTGAAATCAAAGGAAATCTTCATAAATAAAAATCCGAATCATTTAATTTGAATGACTCGGATTGTACTAATTAAAGCTCTTTTATTGTATTATATATCTTAAATCACTTTTGTTCTAGTTCTACAATTGTCTCAACTTGTATGGAGTGATGTTTATGAGCACTTTTTTTATCTGATTGTATGTTTTTAATAATTTCCACTCAAATAGTGTACTACATATTCTGGATACTTAGGACAAACGAATGCATCCACCCTTGTTTTCCCACTCGCATTAAGCGTTGACTGAGAAACAAACATCTTCATTAATTTTTTTTGTGTATTCCATAATACGCTTCTCTACCTGATCCTCAGGAAAGGCACGCATATTGATAATATTGAACAACTCACCATCTAGGTAAGCCATTAAAATATTCGCATATATATCTGATTCCTTGCGGTCTAAATACGGCTTTACCACCGCATAAAATATTTCGAAAAAAAACTGTTTTAATTGAATGGCTTTAAGAATTGTTTTTTCACTTAACCCTTTTATATTAAACGCATCTGAACCAATAAAACGGTAGTATCCTGGGTTATCAAGTGCAAACATTATAATGTTTTGAACAAACTTTTCAAAACACTCTTGTCCATTAGAAAAGCTTTCTAAATCTTTGACAACTGCACTTCCATAAATATCGAGCGCCCTGTCATATGTTTCAAAAATAAGACCATCATACCCGTCAAAATAATTGTATGCATTTGTATGTGCACAGCCAATTCTTTTGGAAACCATTCTAAGATTAACATCTGATAGTCCGCCTTTTTTCTGATATAAGTTCCAACATGCCTTCAATAAATCTATTATATGTGTCTGTTCCAGACGTCTTATTTTTCATAATATGCACCTTTTATTTTTCTTTTATGCCTATTATCTCAAAATATTCGTGTTTACGATAGTCTAGATCTCCTTTACACCTTTCACTAGCATCCACAAACAAAGAGAAAACTCACCTAAATCTGCTGGAATTGTAATATCAGGTGAAATTGGAATACCAAGCAAACTTCCGAAGAAAGATACCATATATGTCACTGCTCCAACCATAAGTAAGTATGAAATTACTTTTGGAAAATAACCTGACTTAAGCCCCAAGTATCCCATTGGAAGTAACCAAACACCAAACGAGATCGTTGCCATTTTGTATCCTATACTATGCAAGTTCATATAGAAAAGTGAAAGTGCTTGTAGTTGATCTGCGTTAAATGCATTTAAATAAGTTGATCCATTTAAAACATAAAGAGCTGCAAACTGATTGATCATATTCAAGGACATCATTGAAGCCCCAATGACATTTAACAGCAGCAGAATAGTTGCTCCTACTTTGTGACGCGGCTTAAATATAAAATACAAAAGTACACCCAGTGAAAAAAAATAGCTTAGTACCATTAATAAATCACTTACGATGCTCATTCTAAATAATGATTCTTGGTTCAATATGTTAGTTGCTGTAGCACTTGCATCTCCAGCAACCACTATGTTTCCTCTAACAAATATGTGACTAAAGATTCCAAATAAAATTATGAACAAGTAACTTACACCCGCTAGTTTTGCCATCTTCTTGGTTGTCATTTTAATGCCCTCCTTCTCATATTACTATGACTATCCAAATGTGATTTAAATAATTCACCATATCATTACCAATGGTAATTACCACTGGTAATGATATGATCATAACACATTCCTTTATATATTACAAGACCATTTTGGTGTAGTATTGATATTCAAACCCATCTTTTTTTTCAAAAAAGAAAAGATAGTAGACTTTATTTTGTCCACTATCTTTGTATCCATTATTGTAAATGTATAGTCATTTAAAAGTTTATTGTGCTGATTTTATTTCTCCTTTGTTCCAGTACCGTATACCCTCAATTATCCAATCAAATATCGATGCCAATACAATGGCAATAAAAGACCATGCGAAAACACCTGCCGTGTTCAGATGTGCCTTTTCAAGCTGAAAACTTGTTCCGATGGACAGGTAAGGTTGGCTCAGCACCTCTGCTGCAATAACTATTTTTATTGTCAGTCCCATAGCCGTTGACATACCTGCAAGCAAGTAGGATCTAATAGATGGAAGATACAAGTCTTTGAGTATTTTCCACTTATTAACACCATATAGGTTGACCATTTCAATCAGTTTCAAATCAACTTGTCTGATACCTTGCACCACATTCTGATACAAAATAGGAAAGGTCACAAGGAAAGCAACTAGAATCGGAGCTTTTTTTTCAGATCTCAGCCATATAAGAGCAAGAAGAATAACAGCCATTGTTGGTACTGACTTTGACAATAAAACCAGGCTCTGAAACAATACGGATGAGCTCAAGTAGTGTCTCTTCAGGTGATGGGATTATAATAGACTTTCCTATCCACATCGCTGCAAACTTCCAGATAACAATTAAAACAACCGTAGAAATTGCCTGATTAGTCAATGTAGTAGAAATCTTCATCTGGCATCTGGCCCCCAATAAGTTTTGGAGAGAAGTTAAATAGTGTTTGGTAGTATTCTTCCAGTTGTGCACGAGAGTCTTGTGCATTCACAAAGCTTAAGTTACGTCGAGGCACAGCATTCGTTACAACAGGAGCCATAAGATTTGTTACGTTACTTTATAGGTCATTGAGTGCCAAACAGTACCACCATGAATTGACTTGTCATTTCCATCAATAGCAAATCCAAAACTCGCATAGTAATCGATTTTTTCTTCTTTACATGCCAAAACAATCTTTTTCTTACCTAGTTCTTTAGCTCTATCAATTAACGTATCGAGTAGCAATCGTCCATAACCTTTTCTGACATAGCTTGGATGAACAGCTAAACTAAAAAAATCAGTACATTACTACCTCCATCACTAACCATATTTTTATAAAATTCATCTGATATCGTTTCGTGAGATGAGATAGCACCATTAACAAATCCAATAATTTCATCTTCTTCGGCAACTAAACAAACATCTTCGAATAGCTTTATTCTTTCCCTTATGGACTCTAAAGAAGCAGCTTCTTCTTTTGGAAAACAACTTGTTTCAATATTGTGCATAGCACTTGCATCTAATAAATTTGCTTTACGAATTTTCATAGTTCTCTCCTTTCATTCTTTTATTTGCTTTACTTCTTCTAAAGACTTGATCAAAAATACAGTTGCTATCTAATATTTATGGAGCCTTTCAGATTATTAGGTACAACAAATGAGTTGTCATAAATCGATTTTACTTCACAAAGGTCACCATAGATTTCTCTTAACAAATCTTTGTTGAGAACATCCTTTGGTTTACCTTGAACGACAACTTTTCCTTCTCTTCCTAGGACGATAACAGAGTCACAAAACCACAAAATGTGATTTGGATCATGGGTGCAAATAAGCATGGTTTTACCTTTATCAGTATTATTTCTAATCGTATTCCATAAAACCAATTGATTTTTAAAATCAAGAGCAGAAGTTGGCTCATCGAGGAGCATCATATCTGTATCTTGGGCAAAAGCTCTAGCAATTAAAACAAGCTGTCTTTGACCACCACTCAGGTCTGTATATATTCTTTCTGCTAAGTCAACGACACCAGCCTTTTCCATCGCCTTTATTGTTATTTCAATATCTTTGCTCTTTGGACCAAAAACGCCTCCTAAATGAGGGGTTCTCCCCATCATAACCACTTCTTTTACTTTATAAGGAAAAGAAGGCTTATGCTCCTGTGCAACGTGGGTAATTATTTTCGAAACTTCATTCATAGGCATTTTTTGCTATATTTTTATTATTGACTAAAATCTCACCTTTATTTTTGGTATCTAGTAATTTTGTTATACATTTGAACAAGGTCGATTTTCCTGTACCATTGGGGCCAAACAGTGCACATAATTGCTGTTTCTCAACATCAAAGTTCACGTCTTTTAAAACATCAAAATCCTCATAACTGTAATATAGATTTTTAACACTAAGCATATGTACTAGCCTCCAAAGTAATTTTTTTCTCTTTCTTAACATAAATAGTAGATATGGTGCACCAACTATAGCGGTAACAATACCTATAGGTACTTCGCCTGTTGTTATTGTTCTAGCGATGGTATCACATACAACCATAAAAAATCGCCCCTAAAATCCCTGTTACAGGTAGAAGGTAGCGATGATCAGGTCCTACCATCATCCTTGCTGCATGAGGAATCATTAGACCGACCCATCCAATAATACCTGCAACTGATACAGCAATAGATGTAATAACCGTTGATACCACCATAAGAATAAGTTTTGTTCTTTCTACGTTAATCCCTAAAACCTTTGCTTCTTGTTCACCCATAGATAAAACATTAAGTTTCCAACTGTAGCACCATATAATAATAGAACCTATTAGTATAATGGGCATAACTATTTTTACATCTGACCAAGTGGCATTATATAAACCACCCATCAGCCAGAACATCAGTCTTCTTAACTGTTCCTCTGAACTAATATACTGAAAAATGGACACCATAGCAGAAAATAATGATCCGATAATAACGCCCGATAGTATCAAGGTTACAAGAGGCGTTTGATTATCTATCCTTGCAAAAGAATAGGTTAAAAAAAACGGCTACCAATCCAAAGAAAAAATGATAAGAATTGTAATGAAAAAGGAAACTTAAACATAATTGCAAGTGCAGCCCCAAAGGCCGCCCCTGAACATACGCCTAATATATAAGGTTCAATCAAAGGGTTTCTAAAAACGCCCTGATACACAGCTCCGCTAGAAGAAAGGGCAATACCCACACCAACACCTAATACAATCCTTGTCATACGAATATCCCAAATGATTGAACTAGACACCGTCTGACCCTTCACACCAAAACCAAAAACTGAAGCAATTTCTGTAAAAACATCTTGGGGTGGAATGGAGTAAGCCCCTATGCAAATAGCCGCAATAAACGTAACAAAAAGAACGATCGCCATTATTATGGTCAAATAAAGCTTTCGACTATTATCAAACTTAATTGTTTTAGTCTTAATATTATCTTTTTCTCTTACTTCACTAATATTACTAAGCTCTATAATCTCCACAAAAACCTCTCCTTAAAATAAGCTCCACCGACCTTTAAGATCGGTGGAGTCTTTATCATTTATTAATCGTACAGCTTACCTGTATATTTTTGTGCCTCCATCATCTTGAGAGCATCATCTTTGCTAAAGCCATAGTTTTCCATATAGATCTTAACTTCTTCTGCTTCAAGGTCTATATCATTAAATAGATCAGGATATAACGTTTTCGCAATTTTTAGAAGACCAACTGGCGTTTCTATAGTAGCGCGCCACTCTTCATAACCGAGACTTACTATACGCTGATTTTTAATTGGCTTAAAGGCTTTCAGATTACTCCAATTTAATCCTACATGTTTTCCTTCATAAATTTCTGAAGTTGCAAGGTAGCCATCGTGCCCCAATACTACTAGTACATCAGGCTCATAAGTTAAAAGTTGCTCTTCAGAAATTTGAATAAATTTCTGATTTTCTTCTACAAGATTATTAGCATTTAATATATCTGTTATAAAATAAGACTGTATACTTCCTCTACCCATCACATAGCTACTTGTACTAAAAATAAGTACATCAGCCTTTTCTTCTTCTGATAATCCACCGGTTCTTTCTTTTATCAGTTGTATATGACTATCAAGACTAGTGATTAACTCTTCTGCCTCAGCTTCTTTGTTATAAACCTCACCAACAAGTCTTGCAAACTGCCAAGTTGCCTCAAAACTAGGTGTCTCATTACACGAAGGTGAAAGAAGAGCAATTACTGGTATACCTAAATCTTCTATCCTTTTAATAGCTGTTTCATGCATTTCTTTTTCAGTTTCATTAGTAACCCACAATTCCATAAAGACAACATCTGGTTTAAGCTTAGCAATCTCCTCATAGTTAACACCATTATAAGGAGAGCCTACAGCAGGTAGGTTCTCTATTGTAGGAATAATCGCCTTTCTAAAAGGATTCTTCTTAGCGCCACTATCAACACCTATTATATTTTCCTCTAGTCCCCAAAGCTTCATTGACTTAGCCACAAGCCCTTCCCACTCCATAATAACAGCAGTTTCTACGTTACTTTTTTACTTTAACTTTTCTGCCCCACATATCTTCGATGATTCTAAAATTTGTACTGGCCACTACCTCAGTTTGTGTAGCGGTTTTCTCTTCTGCATGTGCAGTTTCATTTACAACTTTAGCTCCACAAGCGGTTAAAAAAACACCCATTAGCATAATAGCTATGAAAGCGAGTATCCTGTTACTATTAGTTTTGTATTGTATTACTTTCAAAATAATGCCTCCTTTGTTTTTTTTAAATGCAATTGATAAGCATTCTCAGTATATCCACTTTGTTATAATTATGTCAAGGATGTTCAAAAAAATTTATACAAAAAAATTTATTATCATAGGCATGCTAAAAAAAAAACATCTACCATATACATGTAGATGTTTTCAATCCATTACTATTTCACCTCTTCATAAATATGTTACATATGAAATATAGTCTTTAGAGGCATTATGTTATTAGAGATCTATCCTATTCAATAGTTGCCATTAAACTAGCACCATTACAAAAATGCTCCATTATCAAAATAGAACAGTCAATTCAACTCCATGTAGTTTTGAAGCATTGAACTTTCAAATCTATTTGTCAGTCCTCTGTAGTTCTACAACCGTCTCCACATGTGGCGTGTGAGGGAACATATCCACACAGCAAACGCGCTTAACAGCGTATCCAGCTGCCTTCATTTGCTTTAAGTTCTCAGCGAGTGAAACCGGGTTACAGGACACATAGGTAATACCTTTTACACCATAATCCAGAATCTTCGAAAGTGTTTTTTCATTAATGCCAACACGAGGTGGGTCAACCACAATTACGTCAGGCTTTTTCTTAACTTCATCTAGCTTCACGAACACGTCACCTGCAAGGAAGTCGCAGTTATCTAGGTTGTTCAGCTTTGTATTTTCAATAGCAGCCTTTACAGCATCTTCAACTATTTCAATGCCTGTTACATGGTCTGCTTTCTCAGCCATAATCTGAGCAATTGTGCCTGTGCCACTGAACAGGTCAAATACATTTCTCGATTCAATATGATCCATGTACTCCATTGCCTTTTCATATAGCACTTCTGCTCCAAGTGTATTCGTTTGGAAGAATGAATAGAAAGACACCTTGAATTTAAGGTCAAACAACTCTTCCATGTAATAATCACGACCGTATAGAATTTCATAATCACCACGAACAACTTGTGCAATACCATCATTAACTATATGAAGAATACCAACAATTTCACCATCAAGATCAAGGTTAAGAAGCATATCCACATATGGTTTTAAATCATGCACTTCATGTGATGAAGTAGATAGTCCAATAAGAATTTCACCTGTCTTCTTACCTTTTCTCACATTCAGATTTCTAAGGTATCCACCTAAATGACGAACACCATCATACTTTGGAATACCACGTTCTATAAAATGTTTATGTGACTGAGCAAGAATTTCATTGAAATCTTTGTCAGCAATTTTACAATGATCAACAGTTACAACATCATGGTAACGGCCCTTTTTTATGCATACCTAGGGTTAGTGGGCCACCCTTTTCTTCGTCACCAAATGAGTACTCCATTTTATTTCTATAGTGGTATATTTCTGGTGAAGCAATTACACCACCCCATTCATAATCTTTAATGCCCGCTTCTTCTAAAAGGCCTTGAACTTGCTCACCTTTTAGTGCAACTTGGTCATCATATGTCAGTGTTTGTCTAGCACATCCACCACAGCGACCGAAGTGTGGACAGAATGAATCTACTTCGTTTGGTGCTTTTTCAAGAACCTCTATAACCGTTGCATCTATTCGATTTTGCTTCTTCTTTTTTATACGTGCCTGTACCTTTTGACCAGGTAGTGCACCTTTCATTTGAATCTTTTTACCTTCATATGTTCCAATTGCCTTACCAGGAAACTGGACTTTATCTATTGTCAGTTCAATAACACTTCCGCGTTTCATATTTTATCCTCCGTGGATCACTCGAATTTTTTATCACAATATCTTTGCTTTAGTTTTCATAAAAAAGGCTGAGAATCACAATCATCTCAGCTTCATGCTTATTAATATTATGTTATATACCAAAGTCAAAATTCATTATATCGCACCTATAGGTTCACCACAAGTCATTGTAAACAATCATAAACTAAATCGTTAATAGATTCAGAATTAGTTTCGAATCATCCTATCAAGGTATTTTTGTCTGGTCATTAATTGTTTTTCCAAATTGGTCTTGGAATTATTCAGTCTCCCATTTCTTCAGATTCAGTTTTGAAGCTCTAACCACTCTTCCATAATAGCGTCGTATTCTTCTTTTAGAGTATTTAGGCTATCATATTGTGTTAGAAGTTCATCGTACTCCAGTTCAGAATCATGAAGTTCTTTTTCTAGTTCAGAAATCATAACTTCTTTTTCTGCCAGCTGAGTTTCAAGTTTCTCTAATTTCTTTGCTTTCTTCTTTTCAGCATTCATGAGTCTTTTTTCATCTGAATTACGATAATTCTTTGATTTCTTTCCATTTTCAGCTTCAGTCTCCATGGCTGTCATTTGATTAAGTTGAGCTTTATACTCTCTAAAAGCTTCATAGTTTCCTTCAAAAGATGAAAGACCTACTGGAGATAAATCTACAATACGATTTGCAATTCTATTAATAAGATATCTGTCATGAGAAATGAAAAATACAGTACCATCAAAGTTTTCTAGGGCGGTTTCAAGCATTTCTCTTGATGGAATATCGACGTGGTTTGTGGGTTCATCCATAATGAGTAAATTGATTCCCTGCTCCATCATTAAGCAAAGCTTTAGCCTTACTTTTTCCCCACCAGATAAGGTCGAAACCTTTTTATACACATCGTCTCCAATAAATAGGAATCTAGCCAACTTGCTTCTACAAGGGCCTTCATTAAAACCAGTTTCAGCATTAAATAATGTGAGAACCGATCTTTCAGGGTCATCAAACTCTATGTCCTGTGCTAAGTACCCCACATTGACTCTCGAGCCAATTTTGAAGCCACCATCCATTGGCTCTTGTGTCCCTAAAATGAGCTTGAATAGTGTTGATTTCCCAATACCATTCTTTCCAACCAAAGCAACACGCTCTTTATATCTTAAATCAAGGTCTACACCTTCAAATAGCCTTACACCGTCATACCCGGCAGCAATTGACTCCATCAGAAGAACTTCTTTGCCTGATCTACCACTTGAATCAAATGCCATTTTAATATTTTGTCTATCTTCAAATGGCTTATCTAGTTTATCCATTCGGTCAATGCGCTTTTCCATAGACTTGGCACGTACATACATTTTGTCACTGTCTCGCATGGCGCCCCATATTCTAAATCTTTGAGCTGCTTCTTCCATTGACCTGATTTTTCTTTGCTGACTTTCATAAGCTTTCAGTTGAAGTCTTAACCATTCATCCTTTTGATTCATGAACGATGTATAATTCCCCAGCCAAACCTTATTTTTCTTCTGCTCAATTTCGATGATCTGTGTGACTGTACGGTCAAGGAAGTATCTATCGTGGGATATTGTAATAACAGCGCCCTTGTATTCCTTTAAAAATCCTTCTAACCACTCTACCGATTCAACGTCAAGATGGTTTGTGGGTTCATCAAGAAGGAGAATGTCTGGTGCCTCAAGTAAAAGTCTACCCAGCATTGCTCTTGTTTTTTTTCACCACCACTTAGGGTTTCAAAAGACTGATTAATAAAGCTGTTGAGCTTAAGACCAGTAATGATTCGACCTAGCTTTTCATCAATATCATATCCACCTAGAATTTCATATTTCTTTTGAGCTTCATCATATGCATTCATTAGTGTTTCTAAAGCATTTCCAGTTACTGTACCCATATCTGCTTCCATGGTTCTCATAGCATTTTGGATACTGGTAAGTTCACTGAAAGCACTCATAAGCGTTTCTTTTACTGTTGTGTTTTCAGGCCACTGAGGTATTTGTTCTAAATAACCAACTTGTGCACCCTTCGATTTGTGGATAAAGCCTTCCGTTGGCTCCTCTTGTCCACATATTACCTTAAAAATTGTGGTTTTCCCGGCACCATTTCTGCCAATAAGACCAACTCTTGCGTTGTCCTGAATATCAAAATGTATATCTTCAAGTACAGTTTCTGCACCATAGCTCTTTTTCATGTGTTCTATATTTAAAACGATCATAATCTTTCCTCCATAATTTGCTAGTTAAGCGACTTGCAAAATCTCCATATAGTGAATTTATCAGTCATTTTGCAAGCGTCTAGTTATATAAAAAATGCCCGGATACAATATCCGGCACTTGTGTTTAAACTTAGTCTGTAATCTTACTTTGTCTCTACTTCTGACCGCGTAAATTTACGCAAATCTATGCAGAACTTCTACAGATTCACTAGCTTATGTCTAAATCGGTGTCAGGATGATTGCTTCTCATCGCATGTCTATTCACTTCATCCATCTTAAAAATGGACGCACTTATCCCGTAAACTGGGTTTAGTGTTCCTGCTTTCATGCGGGATCTTAGTGTATAGCTTCTGTTTTGATTTGTTAAAAAAGTCGTATGCGATCTGCTTATTCATCCTGTTCACCTCCTTTAATTTTATATTGATCGTTATGATTCTAATATTGAATGGAAAACATTTGTAACTCATTTCCCACCATAGACATTCTATCAAAAAAAATTTTAACGTTGCTATTACAGAATTATGACAAATTCAAAATTCTATTTTTCTGCTGTAATTGATTTGCGCCTTGTAGAAAATTTTACATTGGTAACAATCATGGTACCAGCCAGAATCATCAAGCCACCTAGTGCCATTTTTGATGTCAAGCTTTCTCCAAGGAGCATGGCACCCCATAAAATTCCGAACACAGGCATTAAATAGGTTACTGTTAACGTCTTAGTTGGTCCAACTTCAACAATAAGATTGTAGTAAATTAAGTAAGCTAACGCACTACAAAGAATCGCAAACACCGTTAAAAGTATTAGGTGCATTATAGTGATTTCACCCATAACCGGGAAGTACACGCTTAAAGGCATTAGTGCAATACCTGCCATTAGCTGACTGCCACATGCAATGTCTTTTGGTGGAATATGACCCGCCTTCAACTTTACATATACACCTGAAATGCCATAACAAATTGTTGCACCAAGACAAGCTGCGATTGCAAAAGGAACATTATCCCCCTCTAGAGCCAAGCCTGAAATGGATATAACTGCAACACCTGCAAATCCAGTTAAAAGACCAACACCTTTTCGCATAGTTAGTTTTTCAAGTGCAAACATTGCTGCAAAGATCGCACCAAACATGGGTGCCATGGCATTTAGAATTACAGACAGGCTTGCTGGTATATGAAGCGCTGCATATGCATAAAAGAAAAATGGAATTGATGAATTTATAATTCCAATTAGTATAAAATGCTTAATATCCCTTTTCCAGTTCAATTTGTACTTTTGAACCCTATATAAACCCAAAAGGAACACTCCAGCAATAAAAAGTCTCATACTTGCAGTCCAGATGGGTCCAAATACAGGCGCTAGAACACGCATGAATATAAACGATCCACCCCAAATTGCAGCAAGACATAGTAACTGTATTAGTTGTTTCGTTGTCATGAGCACCTCTTTTGCTTTTCTTTGATACCCTGCATTGTTTTATGATAACTGTTCTAGTAAAGCAGAGTAACACTCTAAATACTGGTCCGCATCCTCTTCAATTTCATTTCTAAACTCAGCTGAAAGATCATCATAAATCGCAATAACTTTCATACCTGCGCTCTTTCCCGCTTTCACACCTGCATGGGTGTCTTCAAATACAAGACAGTGTTCAGGTGCTATGTCTAAGTCCTGAGCAACTTTTAAGAATATGTCTGGAGCTGGTTTGCCTTTTGCAACCTGGCATGATGTACGGATGACTTTAATAAACGCATCAATACCACGCGCCTTTACAACAGCACCCGCAAGCTCTGGCGAATTCGAAGTTCCAATTCCCATTGGCAGTCCCATTTCTTTAAACTTTTCGAGCATTTCCCATACAAATGGTTTTAGTTCAATTTTATTTGTATATAAATCGAGTGCCATTGCATTCCACTCAGATTTTATCTGATCGATGCTGTCTTCAATATTAAATCTTTTTTTGAAGTACTGGGCCGTCTCTGTGAAGCTCATGCCTTCAATGTCTTTTTGCAAATCGTCCGGAAGTGGATGTCCATGCTTTTCTAAATAGTCTATGTCTACTTGCTTCCAGATCCACATAGAATCCACCAGTGTACCATCTAAGTCAAATATTACTGCTTTAATGTCTTTCAGCATGTTGCCTCCTAGTTACGAATACGTTCTACATTACACTTTTCTGGCAATAACCAGATAGAAGCGCTGCGATAATTGTATAGCTTTCTCCATTTTAAATCCAGAGCTTTCTAAAATGCTCTTCATTTCATTTTCAGAAATTCTAATTTCCATTTTAGGCCCATGTGACATGTCTTCTTTTATCCATTCAATTACACCTAAGGTTCCACCCAACTTGACAGACTTAGACGCCATTTTTTTTAGAAACTCTTCTGGGCTATCCACTTCGTGTAAAACAGTTGAAATCATAGCCACATCAAGAATATTCGAATCTATCCCAGTCAGACTCAAAGTGACTCGATTTTTATACTGGTCATCCAATCTTTCATTTAACCCGTCTAGCATTTGCTGGCTAATGTCACTTGCATATACATGCCCGGTTTCGCCAACTATATTGGCTGCAGGAATTGAGAAGAATCCGATACCACAACCAAAATCTCCAAAGTTTTGTCCTTCTTCTAGTCCCAATTTGTTTAAAATTTCAATAGGGGGAAGTTCTTTATATCTATCAGGGTGTTCCAGTTTACTCATATTTTTCGGATTGAACACTTTATTTTCATTATGCATAGTTTTTTCCTCCATCCATATGACATTCGTCTCAATTTGGGTAAGTATCATTTATATAATACCATTTGAGGTGCATGCTATGTCTAAAACAAAATTTTTCAACAAATTATTGCCACCTATTATAATTGCTACAGTTACGATTGTACTCATATTTGTAATTACATTTTGGTTTATCTTAAGAGGAACGCTTTACGCTTCTGCTGAAGATGACTTTTTTGAACATGGGCAAATGTATTCTATTGTTATTGAGCAGTACATAGATAAGCTGTCTTCAATTACATTCCAGTTGGGTAGTCGTAGTCAAATGCGAAATAGTCTATATGAGTATCACCGAATGGAGATTCCACTAATGGACGCAAATCAGTTTATTGAACCAAAACTCTATGATGGTGTAAACGCAACATCTGATATTTCAAGTGCCAAATGGCTTGACATCAACGGAGATATTATAGCAACAGTCGGTCATGTTGAACCCGAAATAGACTTTTCTAGTCTTAAAACAGAACTGGAAACGGATTCTATCCAGTACCTTGGTCCCATTACTATTAATGATAGCCCTCATTTCAGGTTAGCTACAAAAATTATGGCAAATGACCTGACCCATATTGGCTACAATATTGTCTACTTCCCCACGATAAAGATCGAGCAATTCATTAAAAATAAGATTGATCCATATGATGATTTTAAACTTATTAGTGTTCAGAATGAATACAAGACCGTTGTCAAATTCAATAAAAACTTGAATGACAACTATCATGTTAACAATAGAATTAGGGAAATGAACTTTAACTCTCTATCAGAAATGGGTGTCTATTTTGAGCATAACGGTCATGCTATAACAATTATACCAGTAGCTTCTACACCTTGGTATATAGAGAATACTCAGTCATTCCAGAATCTGCATAGACCCATTACACGACTGCTCTATTTAACTTTTACACTTATACTATTTATGGTTGCTGTTTCAATAGCAAGTTCATGGAAAATCATTCAGACATCTGTCAAAGAAATTGAAGGGTATCAAATACAACTTGTAAAATCGAACAACGATCTAACTGAATCTCTTAAGGAGTTAAAAAGGACCCAAGACCAGTTAATTAGAAGAGAAACTCTTGCAGCACTTGGTGAACTTGTTGGTGGTCTCATGCACGAACTCAGCACACCTATCGGAACAGCAATAACCTCACTCAGTTTTCTTGATCAGGAAGTAAAAAAGTATTGCAAACAATGAAACAGAGGATACATCCTACTATCAGGAGGCATATAACATTACTCTAACAAATTTGAATAAAGCGGTTTCGAACATAGATACTTTCCGGATTTTAAACATGGATCAAGCCACTCTAGAAATGAGACGCATTCAGTTAAACAGTTATATCGAGGAAATCATTTTGAGTCTAAAGCCAAAGCTAAAACGTACAAAACATACTATAGAAGTTGACTGCGATCCTGACTTATACGTTGTCACAACGCCTGGCTTACTCTCTCAAATCTTGACGAATCTTATTACAAACTCTTTAAAACATGGATTTGAGACTATAGAAAGTGGTCTCATTCAAATTGCAATTACAAAAGATAGTTCCAGTATTCATATTAAGTATTCCGACAACGGTGTTGGTATCCCCGAACATCATATTGACCATATTTTTGAACCCTATTTCACTACCAAAAGGCATGAAGGGGGTACGGGACTAGGACTTCATATTATTTACTCTCTTATTACCAGTCAATTAGATGGCTCAATTGAGATCGATAGCAAAATTGGTCATGGGACAACTTTCAATATTCAGTTCCCAGTTGGTTAAGAAAAATTCACTTTCATTTGAATTTCACCCTACGAGAAAATCCGCCCCAGTTGGGACGGATTTTTTATGGTGTCAAATAGCACCTAAAAATCATGATTCTCTAATGCTTCTTCTCTTTTGTTTGCCTTGCCTAGCAGACTACCCTTATTCACAACGAAACGTACATGATTTCCAGAACCAATTGGTCCCACTTCGTCGTAAGCTTCCATTGAAAGCTTCACCATATTTTCTGTTGCTTCGTCAATCGTTACTTTCACCGTCACTGTTTCGCCAAGTGTTGTTGGCTTCTCATGATCGGCGTGAACGGACTTGCCTACAGTGATGAATCCCTCTGGCAGCTGCTGATCCAATAGTCTTGCACTCGCCTCGATCATCATTGCAACGAGACTAGGTGTTGCAAATAAATTTTCCAGTTGCCCGCTACCATAGTTCAATGCCGTATCTGCTTCTGTGACATGCTTCTGAATTGTGAATGATTCTCCGACTTTGAAATTTGGAGTTTGAATCATCAAATCACCGCCTTCTTTAGAGTTTATTTTGTTATTACTACACATCTAAAGGTCAGATCATGAGTAGGATTCCGTCCTTTTCTTCCAACCTCTGGTTATTATATATGTACACAAGTCACAGGTCTTTTATTCATGTATACATGACGAAAACCGCAGAAAGTTAAGTTCTGCGGTTTTATATTCATTCTTGCTCAGTATTTACTTTGTTATTCCAGAATCTTCATTGGTTTAAAATCGAGATAATCACATGAGGTCAAGTGATACTGTACACCTCTATGTTGACCTTGAAGACCAGTTTCAAAAGAAAACTCTGTGTGGAGATGACCGTATACAACCCTCTCTACACCATAGGCTTCATAGATCTCCATAAAACCCGAGTATTCCTTCATATCATTCGTTGGGGGGTAATGTGTCATGACAATGAATTTCTCGTGTCCAGCGGCTTTTGCCGCATCTAGAGACAACTTTAATCTTAAAAGTTCACGTTCATAAATTTTTTTGTCATTCTCATCAAACTTATTTGGATTTGGACATAGCCATCCTCTTGTTCCGCAAATTGCATATACAATACCTTCAGACTCATACTCATAGAAGTTGTTTTGTAAAAAAATCCATGTCCTCATGAATCGCCTGCATTTTCTTAAGTGATGACCACCAATAGTCGTGGTTGCCCCTTAAGAGAATTTTCCTCCCTGGCAACTGGTGAATCCAGTCAAGGTCTACCAGTGCATGCTCTAGTCGCATTGCCCATGAAATATCTCCAGGAATAAGTATTGTATCTGATTCTTTTATATTTTCTATCCAGTATTCTTTGATCTTCTCCTCATAATTTGTCCAGTTTTCACCAAATACATCCATTGGTTTATCTGATGAAAAACTTAAATGAAGATCTCCGATCACATATAAAGCCATAAGTCACCTGCTTACTACTTGTTCTCAATATAGAACCCGATGTCCTATTGGTCACCGGGCTTAATTTTAAGTCTATCTTGTATTTTCTCTTTCATCCTGTTCAGTCTCAGTAAATATCTGATATCTCGGCATGACTGCTTTAATGTCAGCAAGCAGTTCCGCTAGATCGTCTACAGATGAAGTGTCCCATATTTGGTCAAATCGTTCCTGGAACGTATAGGCTAGATCCTGTTGTCCAGCAATATGTAGGAGCTGAATATTATTTGTTATATCGAAAACAATATTTGATTTTTCTTCAAACATAAGCTGAGCGTTTATGATTTCATTTCTAATATCGCACATCTCTTCATCAAGATTTGATGCGGCTTCCGCTGATTTTTTAAGGCGCAGCATTACATTCTCAGGAATATTGTCTTTATATTTGTAGTTGAGTGAGTGTTCAATTGTTGCCCAGAAGTTCATTGCCAATGTACGAATCTGGATTTCAGCCAAAACAGATTGTTCACCAAGAGCTGTCTGAACTGGATATTGAATGATTACATGATAGCTTTTATAGCCGCTCCCTTTTGGGTTTGAAATGTAATCTTTTTCATATACTATTCTTAAATCCTTGCCGTCTCTTGCGCGAATTAGTTCTACAACTTTATAAATATCATCTCTGAACTGACACATGATACGAATGCCCGCAATATCTTCCATGAGCTCTTCTATCTTGTCTTCAGGAATATGACGACGCTTGGATTTCTCAAGTATACTTGAAATTTTCTTCACACGACCTGTGACAAATTCTATCGGAGAATATTCGCTTACATCACGGTATTGCTTACGAATTGCTTTAAATTTTATTTTAAGCTCATCAACAGATTGTTCGTATGGTATAAGTACTTTCTTCCACTCTCTAATTTGATTCACAATGATTCCCCCTGTTCAGACATGGTATATAACTACTTTCCACTATAGTCTGATAGCTTGATAAAAAAGCTTCTTTATCTGATAGTGATGACAGAATAAAGTCCGGATTATAATCTACTAAGTCCGACTCATTAAATCCGCCTGTTTCAAGTGCAATCGTTTTGACGTTGTTTTTCTGGCCTGCAATTATGTCTCTTGGTGTATCCCCTATCACAAAGATTTTTTCTCGATCAAAGTCTTTCTCCTCTAGTGACTTTGCCTGCTTTATTACGTCATCTATTAAAGCCCAGCGTTCATCATGATCGCTACCGTAACTTCCTAACTTCATATAGTGATCAAGACCAGTGTATTTGAGCTTCATTTCAGCCCCAATTTTACAGTTTCCAGTACCAACTGTATTCAGCACCTGTCCCGATAAATTTGTCTCTTTCAAAATGGTATGAACACCATCTAGCACATGTGGTTTATGTTCGTCCATTTGTTCAATTAATGCCCTGCCATATAAACTATAGAATGATTCGAGACTTGACTCACTAATTCCATGAAGGAGCATGGCATCACGAACAATACGTTCATCAAGCCGTCCAGACATGGAAACCTTGTCAAATCCTGACTCTATTCCATACATTCTATAAAATGCATCATTCATTGCTTTTCGACCAACACCCTTACAATTAATGAGTGTGCCATCGATATCCCAAATGAGTAATATATTCAAGAGCTTCACCTCTATTATACAATATCATCCATCAAGTCTGAACAAATTTTTGCACAGCTTTTCCATTTAAATAATCACATTTGTCGCCTTGTTGTGCATCTAGTTCTTCTAAAGTGTCTTCGATGGCATCTTTAATAAGCCACCATGATTTATTCCAGTTACAAAACAGAGTGTCTTCTTTCGGCGCCCGTCCAGCAAGTCTATGAATCACAGTGTCTGGATGTAAAAGCCGAATGAAGCTTACAACACGGTCAACATACTCATCAAAATCAACAACTTCTATCTCACCAGCTTCGAACTGTTGTCCCATCTCTGTATTCTTTAATATATACAGTGAGTGAAGCTTTATATGTCTTATACCCATTGCCGACATCAGTCTAGCAGCTTCGTCGGTATGAAGCTTGTCATCCCAAGGGAGATTCAAAATAAGATGTGTACATATCTCAAAACCTTTTGATTGAATACGTCTAACAGCATCAATCCACTCTGCCAAGTTATGTCCTCTATTGATCTTTACAAGTGTTGTTGGATTAATTGATTGTAGGCCTAATTCAATAGATATATTCACATTATACTTTTCTCTAATTCTTTCAAGAATATCTAAATAAGCATCGTGAATACAGTCTGGCCTTGAAGACACACTTATTTCAACAACATCTTTTAAGCAAGCTTCTTCTAATCGTTTTTCAAATAGATCAAGCGGCATATATGTATTAGTAAAATTCTGAAAGTATGCTATATACTTATTAGCCTTATATCTAACTTTTATATGATCGATATTTTTTCTGCATCTGTGTGACAATATTCAGTTCATTCGATTGTGCTTCAAATCCTGCACCAACGTCGCCGCAGAATGTACAGCCTCCGTTAGCAACTTCACCATCACGGTTTGGACATGTTAAAGGCAGGTTTACAGGAATCTTGTAGACCTTTTCACCATACTTCTTTTTTAAGATGCTCTGAATACGTATTGTATCTCACTTCTTACTCCTTTTTAACATTGCAATTTCCCTTGTATATAATATCATACCCTTACGAAATCTATATTTCAAATACCACCAAAAATAAAATGGCTGTAATATTGAGGGATATCGCCCCAATATTGCAGCCATTTAGTTACTTCATAATTAAATGATTATGAATTTATGCCGGATAAATTCGATCATTTGTTTTACTTCGATGGAATCATTAGAACTTGACCTTCATTGATCATGTTCGCATCTTTAAGCTTGTTGTACTCAGCAAGCTCTTGGTAAGTCATATCGTACTTCTTAGCGATTTTCCAAAGAACGTCATTAGCCATAACAGTGTACGTCATGTCTTCAGCCTTCATCATTTCGTGAGCCATCATACGACCTTCAACTTTAACTGTTGCAGGGTCTACTTTAGCCATGTAGTCAATAAGGACTTCATCTAGACCGTCAAACTCACCAACGATAGCATCGTCAGCAAACATCTTGTATCCGTCACCGCCAAAAGCTAGGAAATCATTAGTTGCAAATGTATACGTTGCATTAGGATCAAGTTCCTTCATGCCAACCATTACTTTAACAACTCTTGATCCAGCAGGCTGGTTAGGATCGAATTCAACTTTCATACCAGCAACGTGAGGGAATGCGCCCTTAGTTTCTGGGTAAGAATCGATACCGTGCTCAATTGCAGCAAGAATATCAGAACCTTTTAGATCCTTAGTAATTACGTAGTTACCAAAAGGAAGAACAGTGATAACATCACCCTTAGTTACATCACCAGGTTGATAGATGCACGGATACCACCGCCATTAGTAAATGCGATGTCAGCGCCAGTTACATCGATCATAGCATCAGCGATCATGTTACCCAGGTTAGTTTCACCAGCACGTACCTGACCACGTTCGCCGTCAAGTGTTACAGTAGTAGCACCAACTTTAACTGAAGTAATAACTTCGTTAGCTGCTTTTACTTCGTCAATTACTGCAACAACAGCTGCGTTAGGTGTGATTTCTGCAGCAGCATCTTTAGAGAATAGTGATGCATCCATAGTTACAACACCATCTTTAACCATAAGCTTTACGATACCTAGATTTTTGTCGTACTCACCAGCTTGAACCAGTAGAGTTTCGCCAACCATCATACCGCCTTCAATAGCAGTGTGGCTATGACCATCGATAAATAGGTCAATGCCATCAACAGCTTCAATTACAGCTGTAGAAGTGTAAGTAGATGACTCATCAACACCTAGGTGACCTAGAGCAACAACAACGTCTACTTGACCTTCAAGCATGTCAACCATCTTTTGTGCTTGAACTGCTGGGTCTTCGAAAGTAAGACCAACAACGTTTAGGGGATGTGTCTTGTATGACGTTTCAGGCGTTGATAGACCGAAGATACCAACTTTTACGCCATCAAATTCTTTAATGATGTACTCGTCTTGAAGAAGTAGTGCATCACCTTTTTTAACGTTACCACCCATTATTGGGAAGTTAGCCATTTCAGCCAGTTCAAGAAGACGTTCTTGACCGTAGTTGAAATCGTGGTTACCAGCAGCCATAGCATCGTAACCCATTTCATTCATGATTGTTACAACCGACTCACCTTCAACAAGTGTAGCGATTGTTTGACCGTGGAATGAATCCCCAGCGTCAAGCAACAATAGGTTCGAATTTTCAGCACGAAGTTCCTCAACCTTAGTTGCAATTTTTGCAAAGCCCATACCTGCGTATTTGCCTTCGTCGATACGAGCGTGCGTATCGTTAGTATGTACGATAGTGATTTCAGTTCCATCCTCAGCTGCAAATGCAACAACATTCATTGACATAACCATTGCCAATACAAGGATGAAAGAAAGTAATTTTCTTGACATGTTACCCTCCTTCAGTTGAGTGAATATATACGATTTTATCCCGGCTAGTATTAATTCCATAAATACTTCGAAATTCCTCCTGTATAATTTAAATTTTGTTGAACTTTTATAAAGAAGATAAACTTTTGACGAAACAATACTATACCTATTTAATGATATATCATTTTATATTGAGATTTCAAGTCTTGTGAGTTTAACACGGGTTAATTTTGGGTAAACGTTTAAGCGCTTCGTTCTAACGATTGTTAAAACTAGGTTAATTCTATGTTAAGTGAAATAAAAAAAACCAGTAACAATTTACTGGTTTTTACTAAATATTTTGATAGATATTAAACGTGTTTATAATTTATCCCTAGATAAGCTTATCCTTATCCTACTTTCGAGGGCAATTCAGAAAATGGTACAATATTAAATCTCATTTTTTTTCGACGTCTTCTTTTGAAGGCGTTTTATCATATTCTGTTGCGCAGATGCTTCTAGGGATTCCCCCATAACAATCATATCTATTGAGTTTTTCTCTGCGAAATCACAAAGACTTTCAACGATGTCAGTCGCCTTCTTCACTGTTAGGCTTGCACCATGTGTCTTAGACACTTCAAAAAGATATTCTAGTGCATCCGCTTCGCGAAGTTGACCAAAATACTTCCAGTTTTCCTTTACAACATGAATAACGTGAAGTTCATCGTTTTCACTCGTTTGACATTCCATACCTGCTTCTATAAGACGTTCGCATGACTTTTGCTGAGTAACACAAACCATTATTTTCTTGTTACTGTCCATGACCGATCCCCTTTCAGTATGATCTCTACATTAAGACTCACACAAGTCAATATATTACCGTATATGCATTAAGCTGTCAATTATCACCACATACCCGTTACAATCATGTAATTTGGACTCTTTCCTTTAGATTATGTCCTTTCCCATGTTATACTATCCTAAAGAACGGAGTTTAGGAGGTAAAAGCATGAATCAATACACAAAAGTTATAAGCCTTTATGGTAGCTACTACACGAAAACTTTTGAAAAAATAAAGCATCATAAGAATAAAACTCGTGAAGTAAAAGAATCTACAGTTCAAAAGGCATTTATTGATGGGAAAGCAGAAGTCCTTGTTTACTTTGAAGAAAAGAACGAGGAAATGCTTCTAGATAATTTCAGTGATCCAGATGACATTAGAAAATATCTAGGAAAAGGTTTTCTCCCAAAGTAATTATACCAACCTTTTGTAACTTTTATTTGAACAAATTCATTTTGTTAAGATATTGTTATCTATTTGTATACAATATTCTAGATTTAGAACATTATCTTACAGTTAGTATGAATGAAGTAAAATAACTGTTCAAATTAGGAAGATATATGAATCAATAACTTAATTGCAAAAATTAAGCAGACCACTCTTATGTTGAGTGAGTCTGCTTTTTTATTGGCTTTCTTCTATTTCGGGTCTATGCCCTTCGGGCGGTCAGGAAACTCCGATACACAGACCGTCTCGGAGTAAGATACACATCGAAATCATAGATTTCGGGTGTATCATTAAAGGCTGCAGATTTTTACTCTGCAGCCTATTGTCACCTTCTTCATATAGTTGTCATTGCTTGTATATCGAATCTGATTATAGGTTGAGAATTACCTATTCGATAAAGTAAGGAGTTATTTCGTTTGGAAGAGCTGCTTTTTTCACCACTTAGGGTGAAAACTACGTTAAACTTATATTGTTTCGCAAGTTCATCTAGTCGAGGTACGAACTTAGTAAGGTCATCTTCGCGAATACCAGCTATTTTAAGTAATCCGTCAATATACACTTTTTCAATATCATAATCATTAGAGATCATGCCACATAAGAATCCAAAGAACTCATCTGCTGTTTTAACAGGGAATTCTTGCATATTCATAAATCTCAGGTCATGGTTTAAATCAAGAATGTGTCGCTTACTTTTGTCAATAAACACAACATGACCATTGAGCGATTTTGCATCGTCATTGGCCATGTTTATCATGCGGATAGTTTTTCTTGAACCTTTTGGACCTGCAATAATTTTAACCATATGAATCTCCTCCTTACATTCTCAAAAGAAAGTATCTATGAGCTACATATACCTCATAATTATCAGATTATTCAAAACTTTCTTATGTTTATTAATTCTATGTTAATAGCGCCATTCCCTTTAAAAACAATAAAAAAATTATCAGAAAATTCATTCGGTTTTAATTGCTTCAAACAGGTATTCACTCGCAAACACACGGCACAGTTTAAACTTTCACCCTACAATTTTGCTGAACATTTCCCGAGAATAACACTCTTAATAATTATTTTGAGAAATTTACACGCTTTGAACAATCGCCATTGTAGATGCTTTGATGAAATTCCAATTTAATAAAGAATGGTAATTTAATTTCAAAATTATTTCTGAGGACGGAATTTTTCGTCAGACAAGACAAAAGCCCTTAACCAAGCAAAGGAACGTACACTAGGTAAGTGACTGCTTGGTTAAGGGCTTTCAACGCCGTCTGGCGCAAAATTTATTCTTCTGAAAGGTGTTGGGCGCGGAGTTGTCCGCAAGCTGCATTTATGTCAGATCCCAACTCACGACGAATTGTCGTTTCAATGCCAGCATCTTTTAATACCTTCTGGAATTTATGGATGCTTGTATTCGATGAAGCCTTATAGCCTCTTTCCTCAACTGGATTGATCGGAATGAGATTAACATGGCATAACATACCACGAAGTTTTTTTTGCCAGTTTTCGGGCTTCTGATTCCTTATCATTCTCACCTTGAATTAGGGCATATTCAAAAGTAATGCGTCGACCTGTTTTATCTGTATAATAACGACAAGCATTTAATAACTCATCTAAATTGTACTTTTTATTAATCGGCATTAATGAGCTTCGTGTTTCATCTTCAACTGAATGAAGGGAAATAGCTAAGGTTATTTGTAGCTTTTCGTCAGCTAGTAACTTAATCTCTTTTACTAGGCCACATGTTGATAGTGTAATATGCCTCATACTAATGTTCAGACCTTCTGGATGATTAACCAATCGAAGGAACTTGAGAACCTCATTGTAGTTGTCTAGTGGTTCACCACTTCCCATTAACACAACATTGCTAATACGCTCACCAATGTCATTTTGAATAGTCATAATTTGGCCCAGAATCTCTGCTGCTTCAAGATTTCGTGTCATTCCACCTAGTGTTGATGCGCAAAATGTACACCCCATACGACAGCCTACTTGAGTGGACACACAAATACTGTTTCCATGTTTATAACGCATTAGAACAGCTTCAATAATTTCACCATCCCCCATAGATAGAAGATACTTTCTCGTCTTATCTTTGGAGTCAAGATACTTAACTATTTTCACATTATCGAGTACAAATGCTTCATCGATTTTTGATCGAAGTGCCTTAGAAATATTAGACATTTCATCTATTTCAGATATTCCTTTTTGAACCCATTCAAAGATTTGTTTAGCCCTAAAAGGTTTTTCACCATTCTCAGACATCCATGTTTTCAGCTCTTTGGATTCTAATCCTCTTAATTGTCTTTTCATATTTTTCACCTGTATTAAACTCGCTTGCCGTTTCCACGAAGGTGGTTCAACAGCTTTTCCTTTGATGTATTCATTATAAGTGCCTCAGGTATTTCTAATCTTCTAAATACCTCAAGAGCATAGTTGAATCTGCCTAAATCGTATCTAATGTGAGCATCGCTACCTGCAATTAGCTTCACACCATACTTCTTAGCCATTTTTGCAATTTCCTCACAGTTTTCTCTACTACCAGCTCGACTTTTGCCAAATGACGAGTTGTTTATCTCAATCATAATGTCATTGTCTTTAGCTGCTTTTACAAAAGTTTCAATATGAATAGGGAATGCTGGATTCCCAGAATGTCCAATAGCATCTACAAACTTATTCTTCATCGCTCCAATTAGAGCCTTTGTGTTTTGATCACGGTCCCCTGGATAAATACACACATCATGAAGACTTGCGAGCACAAACTCCAAATTCTTCATATACCTGTCTTCCAAATCAAGTCTACCTTCAAAATCAAGTATATTCACTTCCGCGCCTTTAAGAACGCGAATGCCCTCCATTTCATCAGGCAAAACACGCTGGTTCCCAATATGGAATGCATGAGGTCCCCCCAGGCATTGCTGGACCATGATCGGTTTGAGCAATTAGCTCAAGCCCTTTTTTCTTTGCCTCATCAATATATTCTGCTAAAGTACTGTATGCATGTCCACTAGCCAACGTATGAACGTGTGTGTCTAGCAATAACTTCATTATACTCTCCTAATATCCACGCTTAATGTTCACTATATTCATTAAAGGCTGCCCTTCAATATAATTTTTCATATTCTTATATATCACTTCAAACCGTCGCTCATTTTTCATATTTGACACCCAGGAATTATGCGGTGAAAAAATAAACTCTTTCAAAATCCCAAAATGGACTTTCTTGACTTAGAGGTTCTGATTCAAAAACATCTACTGCGACGCCTAAGAACTTATCACGTTTTAGTGCATCTATCAAGGCTTCCTCGTCAATATTTGCCCCTCTAGAAACATTAATAAGTACAACATCATCTTTCATACACTCTATACGTTCTTTATTAATGAAATGGTGTGTTTTCTCTGTATGCGGTAACGTCACAACAACCACATCTATTAATGAAAGTTCTTTTTTCTAAATCACTTATAGGATAACATGTATCAAAATACTCGGCGGTGTGACCACTTGTATTAAAGCCAATAATATTAGCCTCAAAACCTTGCAGACGCTTTGCAGCCTCCACCGCTATAGTTCCAGTTCCGAGAAAAGCAATATTTTTTCCAACAAGTTCAAGTATGCCTGAGTCAAGCTTCCACGATTTATTCATTTGATCCAAATAGAACTTCTTTCTATTTTTATATATTTCAAGAACATTCATGACAATCCACTCGCCCATTGGCTTAGAGTATCCACCTTGATTATTGGTGACAACTATATTGTTCTCAAGCACATTATTAACCGGCAGTTGATCAAAACCAATGCTTGAGAGTTGAATCCACTTAAGTTGTTCCATCTGAGTTAAATCGATCCGTTTGAATGGTGAATAGCAGACAAGTACCTCCGCTTCATTAACCGTATCATTGTTTTCAATAACCGACTCATGAATCAGTTCCACTTCATAGCCAAGCTCACGAATTAAATCCATTTTTTCAGCGCCATAGTCATATGTAAAAATAGCCTTCATGCCTTCACTCCTCTCAATTTGACTTCGAATAAAACGCATTCTAATTATATTTTCATTTTCTCACATGTCTATAATTAATAATGCAACATTTTCTAATCAATTTCACCATTTTGCTACAAGATTTTCTGCAACGCAGAGTTGCTGGAAATATCGTAGCAAAAATAATGCCCTGCGAGCTTCGCAGGGCATTTATAGGTAATTATATTCCTAACTCATCTTGGTAGTCATCCAAACAGCCAGTCAATATGTCAGCCATACCAACGAACTCACATCCGAAGTGGAATGAACCATCTTCTTCTTGATCTTTGCGGATGATTTTCATAACTCCGTAAAACTTCTTTTCATCATCTATTTCAATTCTAGCATTGAAGTAGTAATCCATTGGTAATTCAGCAGATGTTAAGAAACCAAGTCCAGTTTTTGATACATCTGTTACCACAATAGATTCATTCAATTCATCAAATGACTCATGATTTTGGCGATATAAAGACTCAATCGTCAGTTTAATTTCAACAGGCAATCTTTTAAACTTTCTTCTTTCCTTCAAGGTCTTCACGCTCCTTCAGCTCTTGTTTCCATCATTATATCACAGTTTAGTCAGGATACTTCTCCTTAATCGCTATGATATCATCCATGTGCTCAAAGAGCTTGTCGACTACTTTAGGATCAAACATTTGCATTCTCATACTTCTGAAATACTCATGTACTTCCTCTTCTGGCCAAGCATCTTTATAAATTCTCTTGTGACTAAGAGCATCATATACGTCGCAAACGCTTGTAATTCTACTGAATAGGTCTATTTCTTCACCCTTAATTCCATATGGATACCCATTGCCGTCCCACCGCTCATGGTGCTGAAGGGCAATTGTAGCTGCCGTTTTCATAATTCGTCTACTTGATTGCTTCAAAACCTCGTACCCTATTTCAGTATGTGTTTTGATAACTTCAAACTCATCTGGTGTCAGTTTACCTGGCTTATTTAGGATCAAATCTGGAATACCGATCTTTCCTATATCGTGCATCGGGGATGCCAATCTTAATATATTGGCTTCTTCACTTGATGCGCCCAGTGCCCGCGCTAAAATCCATGAGTATTCAGCCACGCGGCGTACATGATTCGCGGTTTCCTTAGATCTTGTTTCAACAATCTCACCAAGTGTAAATATAACTTCCTTTTGTGTATCGACAATTTCATTATTCAAATAAATATTATCAATGGCTACCGACACATTAGAAGACAATATTTTCAAAAGGTTTTTCTCAAAATCTTCAAATGGTCTATAACTCTTGATATAGAATAAACTTTCATTGCTATTTATTGATTTAAAATGACCTATGAATACATTGTCACTGAAATAGCTACCACTGATAGACATAGCCCTATCAAAATCATCTTGTAGCCCTTTGTCAGGAATATCCTTAACAAGGAATCCGCCATAAGACTCAAATTTACCAGTCCCTGCGATTGCTATAAGTTCGTTTTTGCGAACTGTAGCCGCAAGTCCACTCATTTCACCTTCGTGCAATTCGTTGTGTGCAATAAGCTGACACATCTGCATAATTGCATTTTTGCTAAATGATCTTAGGGATTGCATCTCAAAAAGATCTCTCGATGAATTGATTATTCTCTCAAGACCAATGCGATTTGTTTCAATAATTCGCATGCCTTGATAAGCTCGAAGAGAAGCAATAACTGCTGTATATAACTTTTGAACAGTTAACTCAGTTTTTTGATTTGTAATCATTGATATCATAATTTCTAATGACATCTTCCTCTGGTGCTTGACCAGGTTGGCCCGTTCTAAGAATAATACGCACAAAAGGATTCTTAAGCTCGTCACGGATCTTCTTTACCACCTCTAGACCCGAGTTCTCATTCTCCATGACAACATCCAGAAGAATTATTGCCACATCAGGTTGCGCTTCCATTATTTCAATGGTTTGCTTGCCCGAATATGCACTGATCAGCTCTACGGCACGACCCTCAAACTCGAACTTCTTCATGACCATTCTAGTCATTGCGTGGACTTCTTCTTCATCATCTGCGATGATTATTTTCCAAGGGGCGCTTTTCTGTTCTTCCTCACCACCATGTCGATCGTCTGCAAATAGGATGGTGTCATCATGCTCATTATCTAATTGTTGATCGGATTGAAATAGCATATCTTGCATAGTCGTCATGAGACCCCCTTGTTCTTAATATTTGTAACAGGATATTCATACCCTATAAATTCTGCATATATGCACATTTTATAAAAGTCGAATTCGAATAGTTCTCATTTAATAAGATTTTCGACATAATGTATAAAATACCTTCTGATATTTTAAATATTAGCTTAAGAAATGTTGATATATAAAGGAATACCCAATTTTTCACTCAATAAAATATTCCTTTATAGTCACGTAAAGAACTCTAAAGAAAAAATGTAAGGTCCAGTGTCTATAATTCTGTATTATGTGTAAAGTGCTCAAAACTATTCGAGGTGCCAAATGGACAATAAAAAATACAGTTTAATCAACATTTTCAAAAACAATAAGATTACCATATCTTTAACGCTATTACTTGTTCTATTAGAACTTGCGTCAGGCCTCTTGTTCCCACTATTTATAGGATTTGCGATTAACGATTTGATTGCAGGAACTTATACAGGTCTTATAAACTTGTCGTTTCTTACCATTGCATCCCTTGTATTTGGCATGTTGAGAAGGTTCTACGACAGTCGTGTTTACGGCAAAATATATATTAATCTTGCCACAAGTTTAGTTGAGAGTGAACAGAAAAAAGATAAAGATGTTTCTGTTATTTCAGCAAGAGTCAGTTTACTCACAGAAATCGTTGAATTCTTTGAGAACTCATTCCCAGAGATTATCAATAGTTTTCTCGGCCTAATTGGTGTTGTAATCATACTCCTAACTATGAGCTTTAAAATTAGTATTCTTTGTTTTGTGGTTATGGGCTTCATTGTTCTTGTATATGGTGTAACTGGGCAAAAAAAATCTAACATTAAACACAGAATTTAATGACACACTTGAAACTCAGGTTTCAGTTTTATCACAGAGTAATCCCCACGTTATTAAGAACTACTTTAAATCCATTACTAAAACAAATATAAAACTTTCTGATCTTGAAACACTCAATTTTGGAGCTATTTTAAGCGTTTCATTCTCCGTTTTCATATTCAGCATATTTATTGCTACAACTGGTTCTAACATAACATATGGCGCTGTGTTTGCACTATTAATGTATGTCTATGAATTTATAGAAAGGGTGACCATTTTGCCCCTTTACTACCAAAACTATATTCGCCTAAGCGAAATTTCTGATCGACTGTCCAAAATTGATTAACTAAAAAGCACCTTATCTTACGCGTGATATTCTACGCAAGACAAGGTGCTTCTATTTATCTATTATTTACTAATTTAACTTACTCTTCTTTTAAAGAGATCAGGAGCTCCGAAGCTTCAACCATTTGATCTGGCTTTGCATATACATGTTCCACAACACCTGCACAACCAGCGGTTACATTTGTCTCCATTTTCATGGCTTCAACAACCGCAACAATTTGATTTTCATCTACAGTATCACCTTCATTAACAAGCACTTTCACAACTTTACCTGGAATTGATGCACCGATTTCACATGGACTAGAAGGGTCAGCCATCACCTTACGGGTACTACCGCCACCACCAGCTTTAGCATGTGATGATTTGTCTTCAATCATAACATCACGTCTGCTACCGTTCACTTCAAACGCAAGACGTCTCATACCATCAAGGTCGACTTTACCGATTTCAAGAAGTTTTACTACAAGAGTCTTTCCTTCTTCAATCTCTACTTCACACGTTTCGCCTTCTTCAAGACCGTGGAAATAAATATCAGACCCCATACGACTAAAGCTTCCATGCTCCGCTACGTACTTCTGATAATCATCAAACACCTTGGGATATAGAGCGGCACTGATTAGATCGGCCTTTGTTGGCTCAATACTATGCTTTTCCTTCAGACTAACCTCAAGGGCATCAAAGTCTTCGTCCTCTAATAATTCACCTGGTCTTACTGTTATTGGTTCTTCATTTTTTAGAACAACCTTTTGAATGTCTTCTGGGAAACCGTGAGCCGGTTGCCCCATCATTCCACCAAAGTATGCAACAACCGAATCTGGGTAAGCCAAATCTTTACCTTCAGCTAATATAGATTCAGGTGTTAAGTCGTTTTGTACCATAAAGATAGCCATATCACCAACCGCCTTAGAAGATGGTGTTACTTTTACAATATCGCCAAACATTTCGTTAACTGATTTGTACATATCTTTTACTTCATTAAATCTATGTCCAAGCCCAAAGCTTTCAACCTGTGGTTTTAAGTTGGAGTACTGACCACCAGGAATTTCAAACTTATAAATCTCAGCACTTGTCGATTTAAGATCAGACTCAAATGCTGAGTATACAGGACGTACACTTGACCAGTAATCAGAGATTTTCTGAATGTTGTCAAGATTAATCCCTGTGTCACGATCCGTATTCTTAAGCGCTGCAACAACAGAGTTTAGCGCAGGCTGTGATGTTAAACCAGACATTGCATTAAATGCTGTATCAACAATGTCTACTCCAGCTTCTGCAGCCATTAAGATCGTCGCTACACCATTACCTGTTGTATCATGTGTATGAAGATGTACAGGAATAGAAACAGCTTCTTTAAGAGCCTTTACAAGCTTAAATGCAGCATATGGTTTTAGTAGTGCAGACATATCTTTAATGGCTAGAATATGAGCACCTGCCGCTTCAATTTGCTTTGCTAAATCCACATAATATTCTAATGAATACTTGTCACGACTTTCATCTAAAATGTCACCCGTGTAACAAATACATGCCTCAGCAATTTTACCTGTCTTTAGAACTTCATCGATGGCAACTTCCATCCCCTTGAACCAGTTTAATGAGTCAAAGATTCTAAATACATCTATACCTCGACCTGCTGCTTCTTGAATAAGCTCTCTAATGACATTGTCTGGATAGTTCTTGTAACCAACACCATTTGAACCTCTTATAAGCATTTGAAGTAATACATTCGGCATGCGTTCACGTATTTCATCTAAACGTTCCCATGGAGATTCATTAAGGAATCTATAGGCAACATCAAAAGTAGCGCCGCCCCACATTTCTACCGAGAAAAGATCCTTCCCAAGATGTGACGTTGCTCTTGCAACTTTCTTTAAATCTTGAGTACGGACTCTTGTCGCCATAAGGGATTGATGCGCATCACGCATTGTTGTATCTGTAAGAAGCAGTTTGTTCTGAGATTTAATCCACTTAACGAGACCTTCAGGACCTTCTTCATCTAAGATCTGCTTTGTACCTCTAAGATCAGAAACCTTGTCATATTTAGGAACAACAGGTACGTCAAAGTTAGGTTTTGTACCACCTGTCACGTTGACAACCTTATCACCAATAAACCTTAACAACTTTAACTCAACATCTTGTTTAGCCGTAAAGTCAAATAGGTTCTTGTGGTTCGCAATAAAGTTGGTGTCACAAATACCATTTTGGAAATGTTCGTGGTTTAAAACATTAATAAGAAACGGAATGTTAGTTTTAACACCATGAACACTCATTTCCTTAATTGCACGCGTTGACTTTCTAATAGCATCATCAAATGTTCTTGACCATGACGTACACTTCACAAGAAGACTGTCATAGTAAGGGCTAATAACAGACCCTGTATAACCGTTACCACCATCAAGACGAATACCAAATCCTGAAGCAGATCTGTAAACATCAATTAGGCCTGTATCAGGCGCAAAATTATTCGCTGGATCCTCAGTTGTAATACGGCACTGAATTGCGTATCCATTTACCTTAATACTATCTTGCGAAGGAATACCAATCTCAGGTGAATCAAGAGCGTAGCCCTGAGCGACAAGGATCTGCGACTGGACAAGGTCTACACCTGTAACCATTTCAGTTACTGTATGTTCTACCTGTATTCTTGGATTCATTTCTATAAAGTAATGGTTTCCCTCTTTGTCTACAAGGAATTCCACTGTACCAGCATTTTTGTAATTCACCGCTTTAGAAATACGGACTGCGTCATCACAAATCGCCTGTCTTTTTTCGGGCAATAATGAGATTGATGGTGTAAATTCAATAAGCTTTTGGTGACGACGTTGAATGGAACAATCACGCTCAAATAAATGAACAATATTGCCATGAGCATCACCAAGAATTTGTACCTCAATGTGTTTCGGATTTTCAAGGAATTTCTCTATGAAAACGTCTTCAATACCAAAGGCTTTCTTGGCTTCATTTTTTTGCACTTCTGTACTCGCTAAGCAGTTGGGATTCCTCACGTACAATACGCATCCCTCTTCCGCCACCACCTGCTGAGGCTTTTAAAATTATTGGATACCCACAGTATCTTGCCGCTTCTAAAGCTTCTTCATCTGTCAGTAAAGGTTTTTCAAAACCAGGGATGGTAGGGACACCCACTGATGATGCAACCTTCTTTGATTTAATTTTATCCCCCATACGAACCATCATGTCTGGATTAGGTCCGATAAATGCAATTCCAGCTTCTTCACATTTCTCTGCTAGTTCAGGGTTTTCAGACAAGAATCCGTAACCTGGATGAATTGCATCCACACCCTTTTTTTTCTTAGCTAGCCTTACAATTTCGTTGATATTCAAATAAGCCTCAATAGGCCCCTTTGATTTCCCAATAAGATAAGATTCATCCGCCTTTGTTCTAAATAAGGCATTTTTTTTATCTTCTTTTGAGTATATCGCCACAGTACGTATCCCGAGCTCATGACATGCACGGAAGACACGAATGGCAATTTCGCCGCGGTTAGCAACCAGTACGCGCTTGAATTTCTTCAAAAGTACCACCCCTTCTTTACTTTTTATTCACTCACTCGTATAATTACTCTCATCTTTCAAATCTATTCCCATTAATATAACAGGAATTTTACGAAATTTCAACACTTTATATTACAAAACGTTCATGGTTTTATGAAGTTTACGTAAAGTGCATTTCTTGTGTTTTTCAGATTTCGGACAAACAAAAAAGCTGGATTTATCATTCAATCCAGCTAGTTCCAACGTTTATGACCGCACCGCTTTCGCTTTCCCGTTACCAGAATGTGCGCCTTTTTTATCTGCTTCCTTTTTTGGTGTTTCTGTCTCTTCTTCAAAAAACAGAACATTTTCAATTTTGGTTAGCTTTCTATCCCATCTTAAAACTTCGCCCCGTTCATCCACTGCATATCCAGCATCTGTCGTTGCAGAAATAGATTTAATATATTTTAATTCACCAACTCTAACAGGTTTCATAGGATAATCATCGTCAACGCCGCTGTAGTGTCCCCAAGTATAAACTTGACCGATGTCGTCTCTTGCTACAACGAAATTACCCTTTGTTGCCAATTCCGTCACACCTTTAATATCAAGCAGTTCTTGAGGAAACAACAACTCAGACTCTCCAAGAATACCTAGTTGGTTCTTACTGTTAATACCCCATACCTTAACTTTACCAGCTTCGGTAATAGCAAGACTAAAACTTTTTCCAGCACAAATGCCTTTTACACCAGAAACTGTTGTAACAATAGGTTCATGGTTCTTGCCTTTAAAACCAAGGCCTAATTGACCATTTCTATTGTCTCCCCAGCTATAGACGTTGCCGTCAAAGCCAAGTGCCAACATATGTGTACTACCACATGAGATTGCCTTAATATTTTCAATGCCTTCAACACGAGCAGGAATTTCTTTAAAATAACTAGGTTCTAAACCAAGTTGACCATACTCATTGTTGCCCCAGGTATACACTTGGCCTGATGTTGATAGAGCTGCAGCAAAATTTTCACCTGCTGAAATCTGTTTAATATTCTCAAGGCCCCAGATCTGTTTCGGAGAAATCACATCTGTTCTATCTCCTTGACCCAACTGTCCAAAATTGTTTCTACCACAAGTATAAACTTTACGGTCATTTGTAAGAATAACAGTATGGAACTCGCCACCAACTATTTGATCTGCATTGTCAATAAACTTCAACGTTTTCCTTCTAGCTGCAGGAACTGTATCACCTATGGCAAGTTGCCCAAAGTCATTTCGTCCAAAGCCATCGGCTTTTCCATTGTTGTGAACAATAAAGACTGTATCATAGCCAGATGATATTGACTTCATACCTTTTATTTCTTTAACAACAATTTGTTCCTCAGCCCATTCAGACCAGTTCCCATTTTTATCTTGAACCTTTAACTTAACTTTCTTTATTCCAGGTTCAGGATAACGCTGCTGCATATTTTCCCACTTCACCTCATTGATTTCATTATCTTCTGTAACAGATGAAGAATAATCAAACTCAACACGTGTTGTTGTTGTATAGCCTTCCGTTGGAATAATTTTAAACTTCGCAACAGGTTCGACTTTACTGATTGTATTAACACTGCTAAAGCTTAAATAGAGTTTATTACCTTTTACAAAGGATGCTCCGCCAATCCGCTTCAGTATCTGATCAGAATCAACGCTTTTGGCATCTTTTATAATCATATACTTCTGGTCAATGGTAATGGCATACCTTTCCCACTCTATCTCCCTATTTTCTCTCAGATAAGGCATAAGTGCTTTTAGATCTTCACATAATCCTTTATCGTCTTTTTTAAACTGTGTAAACGCCGATCGCAGGACGCGGAAATCATTAATGACTTCATCTATATCTAGTTTTTCGCCCGGCCCGACCATTTTGAATACGGCAACCGCTGCAACAACAGCAGTCAACCCAACACCACCAATTAGAAAATTCAAGATGACCTCTCCTTGTATCAAATTTTGCAACATGACAAAGTCCCCCAATGTCATTGCTAACGATATTATACACTATTTTAGTCCCCATACGGTGGGGGAATTGTGTAAATTGACTTGTCATTAATTGGCATCCATGAACACTTACAACTTATTTATAATAACTTGAGTTCCTTCTTAACGATGTTTTTAAATCTCCCTAAGCTAATTGGATGATCCTCAATGATTTCATTATTGAAAATTAAGGCAAATGTTCCCAGCGGATTCGGATTTTTCTGCGCTTGTTCCCAAGTGTCTATCAAAGTCATTGTTATGTCAATTTCGTTATCATGACAAAACGCCTCAATATCTTCTTTCCACTTTATTTCCATTGGACATTGTAAAGAGTAAAGCATATGAAAGCCTTCAAAGTTTTCTATTTGTTCCTGCGTAAAGGCAGGCCTTTGGTATAGATTCGAATCCAAACGTTTTAGATAAAGTTCATATACACCTTTTTCATCGATCTGTTCATATCCATTTTGCTCAAACAATTTAGATGATGCTATAAACGATGTGTCACTAGTCACTACAGCAATACCGCCATGTGAAGTCGGCACTCTCTTTTCCGCTTCCTTTAATAAATATTGACCTGCTCCAGCGCCCTGTACCTTCTTAGATATTATCCATATGCAATGAATAACCATGTACTCTTGAGCTTCAATGCCACGCCATGTATACTCACCAGGGATCATTTCGAGAAATCCTTGTGCCTTATCATTTTCATCAACTAGGATCAAAGTAATCAGGCCCTTCTCAATCATTTGTTCAAACCAAGGCTTTTTTCCCTTATATCCAATATGTTTTGGACTTTTAATACACCCTAGCGGGTACTTGCCTAAATTTTCTGGAGTCAGTTCTACAACTTTCCAATTACCAGTTTCCATCTTTACCCTCAATTCAATATAGGAATATAAACTTCTACTTTGCCCTCTGACTTTATGATTTTTTCGTATACATACGGTACTTCAACATTTATACCCGCTTGTGGCATCCATGTCTCAAAGATATATGTATACACATTCTGAACCTGAAAATATGAACCCGTATAGTCAAAACGAAGAAACTGACCACTCTCTATAGGTTTACATACCCAATCAGGTTTTACACTCTCTTTTGTGTTTATGGTTTGACCTAGAACTCCAGTGCCCTTCATAAAGGCATATTCATGTAAGTGTCTATGTTCTCTATGCAAATGGACATAGGAGGACTCTTCGAATTTGTCAGAAAGATTTCCTCCATTGTCGTCAAAAAAAGTGCCTGTCATTTATTATATGTCCACCTACTATAGTGTCTTCTAGACTTACACGGGTAGGACGCAAATAATTATGTCCATTTAAATGATTTAAATACTCCATAGACAAACGCCTTTTCCACTGAAGCATATGAACTTTTCGCTGTTCTTTAAACTCGGAAGGGGTCACTCCAAAGAATCGCTGAAATCCACGCATAAAAGTTTCATAATTTGTAAACTGATACTTAAAAGCAATATCAGTAAACGAGTCTTTATTTTCAAGTACATCCATAGCGGCTTCAGATAATTTCCTTCTCATAAAATAATCATAAGGACTATGACCTGTTACCTTGTTGAACGTCCGTGAAAAAATGGTACACAGAATATCCAGCGGCCTTTGCCATGTCTTTTACCGTTATGCTTGTTGTTAAATTCTCCTCAATAAATGTTATAGCAGTATAGATACCGTCGTTTATATGAGATGTCACTTCGCATCCCCTACCTTCTTTACTGGAATAAGAACCTTTAATGTAGCACCACTTAACTGATCTAAACCTTTAAAAGATTCATCATAAACCTGAATAGAGTATTTAGCAGACGGTTCGTATCCTGAGTGAGGCATCCAGCCTTCGTATATCCAACGAGTCCAGTCCGATACAATTTCTTCACCAACTAAAGTAAACTCTGCATATTGGGTTGACGGAAAGACTTTACCAACACATTCAATCGGAATATTCTCAAGTGTTTCTACTTGAATACCTGTAAATACTTCGTATTCACCAGTTTCATTCATTTGATCAGAACCAATATGAACTTCATAAGCCAAATTTTCCTTCGACGCATTTTCCAGCGTATGAATACTTTTCTGCATCCAGCTTCCAAATCTTTTCCATAGGTGACCTATACCATTGTCCTCTGACCACATAGTTGCGTGAGTGAATGGATCACCAAAGAAACTCATGCCTACCATTCTATATAAATGTGCTTCTTTAATAACAGGATCTTTAAGCATACTATCTCCTTTCAATTCTTCTTATATAAATCATACCCGTCTTTTGATAAAAATACTGAGCAAGATTCGTCTATTCAGTCCTAATTTCATTAAAAGATTGATCTATTAACCGCAAGTATAGTCAGGCAAACACCTCCATAAAGGCATACCATATTACTATAGAAACACACCAAACAATCTATGCACAAGAAGGAGACTATTATGTTATTAAAATCAATTGGTAAAATAAAAGCTGTGGAAGGTCAGTTCCAGCTCGTTCTTGACCCTATTTACAAAGATGGCCTATTAGAACTAAAACAATTCAGCTACATTCACGTCTTCTGGTGGGCGAATCAAATGGATAATGATAAGGCAAGAGATACTCTTATAACAGATTTGCCTTATGCAAAGGATGCTAAGGCAGGTGTTTTTGCATGCCGATCCCCTTATCGCCCTAATCCAATTGCTGTATCACTATGCCCAGTGATAGATATTGACTCAGAAAGTGGTATTGTGACACTTGCATATATTGATGCTTATGACGACACCCCTCTTCTAGACATTAAACCATATATACCTGTAAGTGATCGTGTGAGAACTGTTAAAACCGCGACGTGGTTTGATTCGTGGCCAGACTTTTATGAGGATGCTGAGGCGTTTTTCTCAAAGCCCGAAAATCAGTTTTTCGAGGCATAATGAAAAGGTCACACCAAGAGAATCGTAATCTCAGATTATGACAAAAAAAGCAACGGTCAATATGGCTATACTCCACATTGACCGTTGCTTTTACTTCTTCACTTCTAACCGATTGTATCTAGTGCCGCCTTGATAGTATTCCACGAAAGTGTTGCAATGGTCGTTGTACCCACCCCACCTGGTACTGGGGACAAGTAACCTGCAACGTCTTTAACTGATTCAAAGTCTACGTCACCTGTGATTTTCCCATCCACTTCATGAATGCCAACATCAATGACGATAGCGCCTTCTTTTACCATATCGGCAGTCACCATATGAGGGCGACCTGCTGCCGCAACTAAAATATCTGCATTTTTAGTAAATGTAGCCAGATCCTTTGTTCTGGAGTGACAAATAGTTACTGTCGCATTTCTTTCTAGTAAAAGCATTGCAACTGGTTTACCAACCACATTACTTCTGCCAATAACAACAGCATGTTTACCTTCTATGTCTAGTCCGCTATATTCAAGCATATGGATCACACCATATGGAGTACATGGATATAGGGCGTCAAGTCCAACGTAAAGCTTCCCTGCATTTATTTCATGGAATCCATCAACATCTTTTTCAGGTGAAAGGGATTCAATAATTTTGTCTTTATTTATATGATTCGGTAAAGGCATCTGAACCAAAATCCCGTGAACAGCTTTATCCTCGTTAAGTTTCTTAATTTCCACAAGGAGTTCAGCTTCTGTAATAGATTCATCCAAATAAATAATTGATGCGTCTAGTCCATCCTTGTTAGATCTTTTTTCAACCATACGTACATATGATGCAGCTGCGGGGTCATTTCCGATGAGTATAACGCGTAGACCAGGCTTAACTCCAGCTTCTGTGAGTTTTCCAAGGTCTTTTGCCATGTCCTCACGCATTTGTGCAGCTATGACTTTGCCTTCTAATAGCTTCATGATTTCCTCCATATTATTTTATTGATATTTAGTATATGCGATCATATTTATTCTATATATTGTATACAATTTAACAACACAAAATGAGTGTTGTCAACTGAACCCCTTTAAAATAAGGACTTTTGAACATTCAATGAATATTTCCAATGTATATGATGTACAAATTCATGCAAAAAGAGGTCTCTCATTTTCAGAAAAGACCTCTTACTTTATACTATAGTACTGAAATTTTAGACAGTATCACTGACTTTAATCATTATCCTTTTTTTTAATACTGTCCTTATACTTTAGAATCAGGTCCCGTGCTGCTCGAACTTCGTCCACTCTACGAACCGGTGTCCTATGTGGTGCATTTTTTTTAAGAAGGTCTGGTTCATCCTTCGCTTCATGGGCTATTTGGCGCATTACTTTCCCAAAGTCATTCAGTGTTTCCATACTTTCTGTTTCAGTTGGTTCAACCATAAGTGCTTCATGGACGATTAATGGGAAATAGATTGTAGGTGGATGATACCCATAATCTATAATACGTTTTGCCACATCTAGTGTCGTTACACCCTCAGCAGCATGTCTTAACCCACCTGCAACAAATTCATGTTTGCATAACATGTCTTCTGGAATTTGGTAGTCTTCCATGAGCTGGTTCATTAAATAATTTGCATTTAAAACCGCTGTTTCCCCTGCTTCTTTAATACCGTCTCGCCCCATTGCTTTAATATAGGTAAAAGCACGAACGAGTATATTAAAGTTCCCATAGAAACTTTTAACTTTACCAATTGTGAGCGGTCTGTCATAGTCAAACAGATACGTCTGCCCTTCCTTGCCAATCATTGGTACAGGCAGAAACGGTACTAAAATTTCTTTAACACCAACGGGTCCAGCACCTGGGCCGCCGCCACCATGTGGTGTTGAAAACGTCTTGTGAAGGTTATAGTGCATTACATCAAATCCCATATCTCCCGGACGACATTGTCCCATAATGGCGTTCATATTTGCGCCATCATAGTAAAGCAGGCCACCAGCTTCATGAACCACATCAGCAATAGCACCAATATTTTTTCTCAAATAGTCCAAGTGTAGATGGATTTGTTAACATTAGGCCAGCTGTGTCCTCTCCAACTGCAGCTCTAAGCGCTTCCATATCTACATTGCCTTGATTGTCTGATGGAATTTCAATGATTTCCATACCCACAACTGCCGCTGTAGCTGGATTAGTACCGTGGGCTGAGTCAGGTACAATCATTTTTGTACGCTGAAGGTCACCACGGTTTTCATGATATGCCTTAATGAGCATAAGCCCTGTCAGTTCTCCCTGTGCACCAGCAGCAGGCTGAAGGGTTACCCTGTCCATACCAGATATTTCAGCTAACATATTTGAAAGCTCATACATTAACTCAAGGGCACCTTGTATTGTGTCTTCAGGCTGATAAGGATGTAAATTCTTGAATCCAGGATTTCCTGCGGCATCTTCATTTGCCTTGGGGTTATATTTCATTGTACAAGATCCCAGTGGGTAAAAGCCTTTGTCTATGGAGTAGTTTTTCTGAGAAATGCCAGTGTAATGACGGACAATGTCCATTTCGCTCACTTCAGGCAGTTCTGCATCTTCCTTACGGATATACTCTTTCGGAATCATATCTTCTAGTTTTAAATCATCTACATCAATTTCAGGCAGATGGAAAGCTCTACGACCAGGTTTCGACACTTCAAAAATTAATTTATCATAGTGTTTCACTTGATCACCTCCAGTGCTTTCACAAAAGCTTCAATTTCATCTTTTGTTCTTTTCTCGGTAACAGCAATAAGCATTGTGTTAGGCATTGGATACTTGCTGTTTACATCAAATCCACCAAGGAATCCTGATTCTATAAGGGCCGCATTTAACTCGGGAACTGGTTTCTTAAATTTCACAGCAAACTCCTTGAAGAAGTGTTTATCAAACACAGGCTCTGCAATGCCATTTTCAACTAAAAGCTTTTGCAAGTAATGTGCCTTCTGCATACTCTGTACTGCAATGTCTTTTAAACCTTCTTTGCCAACTGTGTTCATATAAATTGCAGCCTTCAAAATCATAAGACCTTGATTTGTACATATATTTGAAGTGGCCTTAAACCTTCTAATATGCTGTTCTCTTGCTTGTAATGTTAAAACAAAAGCTCGCTTGCCATCTTCATCGACAGACTGACCACAGATTCGACCAGGTACCTTACGCATAAGTTTTTCTGTAACTGCCATGAATCCAAAGTAAGGCCCACCTAGTGCAACATCGTTGCCTAGAACTTGACCTTCGCCAATAACAATGTCGGCACCTAACCTTCCAGGAGGTTCAAGTACAGCCAGTGATATAGGGTCAACAGAAACAACTGTAAGTCCTTTCACTTGTGTCATAATTTCAGATGTTTTCTTTACATTTTCAATTATTCCAAAAAAGTTAGGAGACTGTATAAGAACACCAGCAACAGACTTATCTGCCATGGTTTCTAGTGCTTCATAGTCCGTTTCTCCATCCTTCATTGGTATTTCAACAAGATCTATACCACGGAATTTGAAGTACGTCTTTAACACCTGTCTTGTTTCTGGGTGCACTGTGCTTGATACAAACATCTTGTTCCGCTTTTTAGCTGCACAGCTCATCATTGCGGCTTCAGCTGCTGCATGTGCCCCGTCATAAACAGAAGCATTGGACACATCCATACCTGTGAGTTCACAAATTAATGACTGATATTCAAAAATGTTCTGAAGTGTACCTTGACTTATTTCTGGTTGATACGGCGTATATGCTGTATAAAACTCAGAACGTCCAGCCAAGTGATTTACCACAGTTGGTATAAAGTGGTCATATGCGCCTGCTCCCATGAAGCAGGTTAAATTGTCTAAACTTTTGTTCTTCGACGCAAGTGACTTTAGAAGTCTGTCGACCTCAATTTCTGTCATTGCAGGCTCCAGTTTTAAATCCCGTCCCAAACGAAACTGTTCTGGAATGTCCATGAATAAGTCATTAATGGACTTCTTACCAATTGCCTGAAGCATTTCTTCTCTATCTTTTGCAGAGTTTGGAATATATCTATGCACTGCATCACCTCCTTAATAGGCTATAGCATGTACGGTTACTACTCTGATTTAATGAACGTCTCATAGGCTTCGGCATTCATTAGTCCAGCAAGTTCTTTGTCGTCTGCTAACTCAACTTTAACTAACCAAGCTTCAAAAGCATCCGCATTCACCTTTTCAGGCGCATCTTCAAGTTCATCATTAATTTCTACAACACGACCCGACACTGGGATTATTACGTCTGAGGCAGCTTTAACAGATTCAATTGCACCTAGAGAGTCACCTTTTTCAAACTCATCGTCCTCATCGGGCAATTCAACATATACAATGTCACCTAACTCATGCTGTGCAAAGTCACTGATGCCTATGTATGCAGTTTTACCTTCCACACGTACCCATTCATGATCTTCAGAGTAATATAGTCCGCTTACTACTTTCATTGATATGTCCTCCTAAATTTATCTTCACTATTTTTTATACTTTTTCGAATAAAACCGTTTACTTATAACAACAGCCTTTTTTTAATTTTCCTCTGATGTCTACATCAAATTCTGTGCCTAATTTTGTATACTCAATGTCAACAAGCGCTAAGCCAATGACTTTTCCAACTGTAGGGGCTTTATAACCTGTTGTGACTCTACCAATGACATCGCCATTATGTAGTACACTATACCCCTGTCTTGGAACACCTTTGTCGATGAGTTCAAAACCAACGAGTTTAAGTTCAAGTCCATCGTTTTTTTTGCTTCACTAATGCAGACTTCCCTATGAAATCATCTCCATCCAAATATACAAAGAAAGCAAGTCCCGCTTCGAGTGGTGTGACGTCTTTATTTATCTCGTGACCATACAGTGGGAGTGTTGCTTCAAATCGAAGTGTGTCTCTCGCACCAAGCCCTGCTGGTTCAATGCCCTCTGGTTTTCCTGCAGCAATGACTTCTTTCCAGATTTTTTCAACCTCATCAGGGTTAGCGTAAACTTCAAAGCCATCTTCGCCTGTATATCCAGTCCGAGAAATAAGTGTCTCAAAACCTGATACACGAACTCTTTCCTTGAACTCAAAGAATCCAATTTCATTCAAATCGAAATTCGTCAGTTTCTGAAGTACAACTTGTGCAAGTGGGCCCTGCACCGCAATTTGAGCATACTCATCGGACCTGTTCCTAGCGTAAACATCAAAGTCTTCTGCCTGTTCCCTAATCCAGCTATCATCTTTTTCAATATTTCCTGCATTAATGACAAGTAAAAAAAGAATTCTCCGCTTTTCTATAAACGAGTAAATCATCAACAATTCCGCCATTTTCATAACACATCATACTGTAGAGAACCTTACCAATTTTAAGGGACTTAACATCACCTACCACCAAGTAGTCTACAAATTTCAGTGCCTCGGGACCGTCAACATCCACTTCGCCCATATGTGATACATCAAATAAACCAACTTTGTTTCGAACAGCCTCATGTTCTGTAACCAGCCCCTTATACTGAACAGGCATATCCCATCCAGCAAAAGGCACCATCTTGGCTCCAGACCTAACATGAACTTCGTGAAGAGGTGTCTTTTTCAAATTATTCATTATATTCCCCCTTTCAGGTGCACTTTAGGTTTTTCTACCCCAATTTTTCCCTGAATCATCATTGAATCTGCACAAAAACAAGAAAAACGTCACACCATTCGGTGTGACGCATGTAATAGTCATTATTCGTTTTGAAACATCAGGCTTATTCGGTCAAGCCTTTCCATACCATGTCCAGAAATTGTCGGATTTCTTTCTCTGACCAATTAATTGTGCCAGAGGTTTGGGCACGAACCATGGAAAAAACTGTCCCATTAAAGTAAACATAGATCATTTCTTCTGTGAGTTGATCCATTTTACTTACTTTCTTAATCTCTTCTATTAGCTGTGCGCCGTACAAATAAAACTTTGTGGCCACTTCCTGTTTAATTTCTTCCTCAATAATTGGAGAGGATGCGAATGTCTCACAAAACTCTAAAGCATGAGGTTTTTCTGTCGAAAATTCTATTAAATCAAGAATGGTTTTTTACAAAGATTGTTTTAATATCCCCATCTACCTTAGATGCGTTTACCATAACCTTTAACATTTCCGTTTTGAAATGGCGGTACAGCTCAGTAATAATAGCTTCCTTGCTTGCAAAATGATGATATATAGTTCCAACTGCAACACCTGAAGCTTTTGATACCTTTGACATGGATGTGGCCTGAACGCCATGTTCCATAATCATTTCCAGAGTTGTGTCGAGGACTTTTTTGACGTTTATCTTTTTTGATCGTTCATATTTTTCATTCCTATCAGTTACAATCAATGCTTTCGTGCCTTTAGACATATAATACAGCCTATACATGTAAGGGAACATTGTCAAGGAATGCCGTTTGATCATAGTCTGTTAGCACGATTACATAAATCGTTTAGCAAGCCAGATAATTGCTGGATCATAAAATGCTTCTAGTTCTTTTGAAACTTGTTTTAGATCTTTTCTAATTTCAATATGCTGTGGACAATGTTTTTCGCACTTCCCACAATCAATACACTGAGATGCCTTTGTTGTCTTTTCTGCCATTAATCCACCAGTCTGCATAATGTACATCATCTTTGCGCTCATGAGTCCAAAGTATGACTTGTTATTAAGCTGTTCAAAACACGCTGGAATATTAACACCTGCTGGACAAGGCATACAGTAGGCACAACCTGTACATGGTACCTTCATAAGCTCTTCAAATTGATTTTTAACATTTTCAATAACCTGAACTTCATTTTTAGACATACTATTGGGTGTCGCCTTTTTTGCAATAGCTATGTTTTCCTTGATATGCTCATCAACATTCATACCAGAAAGAACACAAGTGACTTCTTTATGGTTTAAAATCCAACTAATTGCCCAGTCAGCTGAACTACGACTCCCTTCACTATCATAAATCGATTGAACTTTTTTCGGAAGTTTTCCAACCAGCATGCCACCTCTTAAAGGCTCCATGATAAAGACTGCTACGTCTTTTGATGCTGCGTACTCTAAGCCAGCCTTTCCCGCTTGGTTGTTTTCGTCAAGGTAACTGTACTGAATCTGACAAAATTCCCAGTCGTATGCGTCAATAATTCCATTAAAGCTGTTTTTGTCTGCATGATATGAAAAACCAACATTGCGAATTTTTCCAGATGCCTTGGCCTTTGTCAGAAAGTCAAGCACACCAAGGTCCACCATACGTTCCCACTCTTCTTTGGTTTGAATACCGTGAACAAGATAATAATCGATGTATGTGGTTCTAAGACTCTCAAGCTGTTGTTGCAAAAGCTTGTCCATATCCGCTCGTGTTTTTACTCGCCAAGGTGGTAGCTTCGTTGCAAATTTGACCTTATCTCTTAGACCGTTTTTTTCAAAAATTTTACCCAGCACTTTTTCACTTTCGCCATTATGGTATGGGAGCGCTGTGTCGTAATAATTCACCCCCTGATTATAGGCATGCATCATTTGTTCTTCTGTTTTTACTTCGTCAATTCTGCCGCCACGAGTTGGCAGTCTCATACATCCATAGCCTAATGTTGAAACCCTGTCACCCGTTTTAGGGATTACTCTATATTGCATTTTAACCTCCTATTGCCAACCAATTCATTTTAATGTTCACCGTTTTGTTAATTCTCTCTATATTTTTGCTATTTATACAATCGAATATTCAACTTCCCACACCTTCGACTGAATGTTCATTCGGTTTCTTTCGAGTTTATTGTACTCCTGGTCATTTATGATGTCAAGTGCATATTAAAAATTAAAAAGCTAGAATCAATATATCGATTCTAGCTCTAATAAATTATTTTTAGTTAAAAAACTTCTTTGATAGTTCTTCAAGGAAAATGTCAGAGTGTTTGTCCATTTCCTTCCCTGCTTTTCCAGGGTCTCTATTTTTTATAGCATCTGCTATTTCCATCACGGATTGGTCATACCACTGGGCGTCTTCCATCTTGTACTCGATATGTTTTACAAATCGCATTGTCTTAACGTTTAGGTCTTCCAGATATTCAATAAGGTACGGATTGCCAGAGATTCGTCTAATTTCTTTACGGAACTCATAGTCAAAATCGATATACGCTTGATAGTCTACCTCTGGGTTTAAAGTCTTGATCTCATCTGCCAGAATGAGAAGACTCTCGGTCTCTTCAGGGCTAATACGCTGTGCTGCCAGTTCACAGGCAAGGCTTTCGAGACGTTTTTTCACCTCGTAGGCATGTTTAACATTGCGCAGGTCGATTTGTGTGACATATGTTCCAACACGCGGGACAAGTTCGACAAAACCCTTTTCCGAAAGTTTGAGTAACGCCTCGCGTATAGGTGTTCGACTCACTCCGAACTCCTCTATCAACTGTTTTTCATTAAGCAGTCGACCTGGTTCATATTCTAGATTGATAATGCGGTTTAAAATAATATCAAATATATTTTGATTGTCCTGAGGCATGAATTTCTCCTTCAATAACAGAGTAATGACTTAATTACAACCAGCGTTTACGCATACGCGCCCACTGCCGATCTCTGTTCTCTATTATCACATCAATGTCCTCGTCTTTCAAGTGCTTGAAGCGACCTTGACCCGTAAGATATGGTCTTGCGTCTGCAAATTCTTTAGGATCTTTGTTTAACTTGAACTCGTCGTTCTCATATTCCGCCAAATACCAAAGACCTGTGTCAACAGCTTGTTTTGCCACTTCAATTGATGTATGGGTTGGCGTCCCCCCCCACCCTGTAGGACAAGAGGCATAAATATGAATATAAGATGTCCCTTCACATTCCTTGGCTTTTTGCATTTTATTTAAGAAATCCTGAGGGTACCCAATACTTGCTGTAGCCGCATATTCAATACCATGAGCCGCAACGATTTCAAACATATTTTTTTTATGTCGGATTGAACCTGGAAGATTTTCACCAGCTGGAGATGTTGTTGTCTTCGTTCCATAAGGAGTGAGGCCACTCTTCTGGATACCTGTATTCATATAGGCTTCGTTGTCATAACAAATGTAAATAATTTTATCACCACGGTCTATGGCACCAGAAAGTGCTTGGAATCCTATATCTGCTGTTCCACCGTCACCTGCAAATCCGACAGCGTGTGTGTCTTCAATACCAAGAGCTTTTAGCCCCGCCGAAACACCAGACAGCATTGCGCCCGTTGCTGGAAATGGTGCAATCATTGCATTTGTTGCAAATGCCATTTGAGGATAAATAAAACTTACAGCAGACATACAGTTTGCTGGAAGAACTGAGTATGCTCTTTCTCCAAGAACTTTAAGGGCAAGACGAACGGCTACACTGGCTCCACAGCCAGCACAGGCTTTATGTCCATAAAAATACTCATTGTCTGTCATATTTTTTGCTGTGATTTTCACATTAGACATCGATCTCACACCCCATTCCTATAAACTGCACGCGCTTTGCTTCCCTTTTGTTTTCAATCAGTTCCATGAACATTTGTCTAACATCTTCTTTTGAAATATCTCGGCCCCCGAAGCCTGCAACAAAGTTGTACGTTTTAGGTGAATTTTCTATATTGGTGAACACCGAGTTTACATTGGTATACACTGTGCCCTCGTATCCAAAGGATACATTCTTTTCTAATACACCTAAAACTGGTGTTGTGGCCGCTAGGTCAATAAGTTCTTTCTCTGGGAACGGACGCATATAACGAATTTTCATCATCCCAACCTTGTAGCCCTCTTCTCGCATTTCATCAATGACTGTTCTTACCGTTCCTGCCACAGAACCGAGTGTGACAATAGCCACTTCAGCGTCATCTGTCATGTAGCTGTCCGTCATACCACCGTAGTATCTGCCGAAAGCATCACCAAAACTCTTATCAACTTCTTCTATAACGCCCACTGAATTAAGCAGTGCAGCATGCTGTACATACTTAAACTCCATGTTGTCATCTGGTGTTGTTGAGAAACAAAGGCTACGTGGTTCATTAATATCCATCTTGTTAGTTGTTTCAAACTTAGGTAGGTAGGTGTCTACATCATCTTGATTTGGTACAAATACGGGTTCATAAGTATGGGTTAAAACAAATCCGTCTAAATTCACCATAAACGGTGTCATAACGCGTTCATCTTCCGCAATACGATAAGCTTGAATGGTCATGTCAAGCGCCTCTTGGGCGTCTTCAACATACACTTGAATCCAGCCTGAATCGAGTAAGCCAAGGGAATCACGCTGGTCACCGTATATGCTCCACGGAACTGCCACAGACCTATTTGCATTCATCATAACGATTGGGAACCGACCCCCACTAGCATAATGTACACATTCAGCCATGTGAAGCAGTCCCTGTGATGATGTTGCTGTAAATGCACGTGCACCAACTGCACTAACACCCATTGCTGCTGCCATAGCTGAGTGTTCAGACTCTACATGTAAAAATTCTGCTTTAAGACTCTGATCTTCAACAAAGTCTGACAGTCTTTCTACAACAATGGTCTGGGGGGTGATTGGATATGCTGATACAACATGTGGTCGAGATAGACGAACGCCTAATGCAACCGCTTCATTTCCTGACACAAAGACACGTTCTTGATTCATTACGCTTCGCCCCCTTCCTTAATCATGTCTATTGCATTGGGTTTACATTCGTGTGCACACACACCGCACCCTTTGCAAAAATCATAGTCAATTTGAACTTTGTTATCTTCTGTTTTTGAGATAACGCCGTCAGGACAGACTAGATAACATCTTAGACAGCCAACACAGTCCTCTTTATTCACAACTGGTTTATATGTCCTCCAGCCTGAATTCATTGATACCAAGTGTCCACCTTGGAATGCAACTGTTGAAGGGTAGTCACTAATCTTAGATGGCTTTTTATATGTATGGAGTTTTGGTTTCATTACAAAGCTCCTTTCACTAACTTATATGCTTCATTAACAACTGTCTTGTTCTTCTCAGCTATACTAGGCTTCATTTCTTCTGATACTGCACTTAGTGCTGAATTTAAACCCACAATTTCAGACACTGCAATAAGTGCACCCATCATTGCTGTATTTGTAATTGGTCTACCGAGGTGCTCAAGAGCAAGACGCGTTGCATCTAGCCCAATTACAATTTCACCAAACATAGTTTTATACTTATTTGGCTCTGTAGTATTAATAATCATTTTTCCGCCGTCTCTAAGCCCTTTGTTTGTGTTCTCATCAATAAGTGTTTCATCAAGAACAACAACAAAGTCACATTCACGTACTTCACTTCGATCTCTGATTTTTTCGTCAGAAATTCTTGTAAAACCAAGAACGGGAGCCCCTCTACGTTCCGGTCCAAACGACGGAAACGCCAAGGCGTGTTTACCTTCATGAAGTACTGCTGCAGACCCTAAGAGTCTAGCAATCGTGAAGCTTCCCTGACCTCCGCGACCATGCCATCTCACTTCTTTCATTTCGTCCCTCCTAATGTTAATATCGTTCTGATATATCAGCACTATATCAATTTTACATCAGCAATCCTTCAATTTCAATTATTTTCTGACAATTGCGTTTGTAGAAATTCACCCATAAAGAATAAAAGGGATTGCAAAGTTTGCAATCCCTTTATTTTATTCAATTAACATATTTTTCATGTAACAAGCTCCATATTAGATTCCGAAACCAGGTTTACACGCCACGACCCACTGCGCATTTTTGCAAGTCCTATAAACATACGCACTATTTCCTCTATGGAAACTGCCACATAGACCCAGGGGAGTGGGAGCTTCAAATAAAAGCCTGCTAAAATTCCCATAGGTATACCTATTCCTGTAAGAGAAAACAGTGCCATTTTCAACATAAATCCTGTCTCCCCACCACTTTTAATAATTCCGTCTCCGAGAACCATATTAAGGACTCGAGGTGGCAGGAACAATACAATCATTACTGAAAGGGCAGTGGTCATATTAAACACAGAGGTTTCAAGTGCAAATAATTCAATATATAGTGGCATAACAAGGGCATAAAAGGCACATATATTAAGAGCCCCAACACCAGTAACACGAATAATTGCTCTAGCAAGAAGCTGAGCCAAGTCGTAGTCACCCCGACCAAGT